>OCAO01000627.1_pt1 | contig 9843 bp, 10 predicted proteins | sample 1477151 | NCBI WGS metagenome assembly OCAO01 (sample SAMEA2580298, study PRJEB22360) | human gut metagenome | biome: human gut; feature: human-associated habitat; material: faeces | place: Denmark | collected 2008/2010 | reverse complement strand
GTATGTGAAATTGTATCGAAAGTAGCAAAAACCACCACAATTGGTATTATGGATCGCTCAGGCTTCTTGATGGTTGATTTACGACCGGTGCCGAAACAATTCAGCATTCGCGCTACAATACATCAAGAGGAAAGTAGTGGTGCTATATCGTTCTCTAAGGAAGAGGTCATACGATTTGTAAATGATATTAATGATACGAATCCAATCCATCGTGAGAATCCTTATGTTGTTCCTGGCTGCATGATTTTAGAAACGATGTGGGATTTTTGGAATATTAGTAAAGCTGCTCTGCAAATGACGATTTATTTTCATGCACCTGTTATTGCAGATGACAAGGTAACTTTGGTGGAATATCCTGAAGATGCTCATGTAGAAGGTTACATTGGTGATACATTGGCATTTTCGGCTACATTTTTTGGTGAAAATGAAGATTCATCATCTTTGAAACAAAGATGTATTAGTTAGAGGTAATTATGGAAACAAGACGTTTAACAAAAATGGCTTTATTAACAGCCTTATTATGTATTTCAGCATATATTTCTTTTCCCTTACCATTTAGCCCCGCTATGGTAACGGCTTTGACTTTGGTAGCTACATTGACCGGCTTATTGTTACAGCCTAAGGATGCACTTATCGTATTTATCATTTATATTTTGCTTGGTGCAGTTGGGTTACCAGTATTTGTTGGCGGTACGGCTGGTCTTGGCAAATTGTTGGGACCAACAGGTGGCTTTATTTTTTCTTGGCCAGTTGCATATACATTACTAAGTATATTTAAAGGTTCTAAAAAAAGCTTTTTCTCTTATGCCTGGCGATCTCTTGTGATTACCATTCCTGTAGTGTATCTCTTTGGTGTAGCAGGATTTATGATTGTAACAAAAACAGAGCTTTGGGCGGCCTTCCCATTTATTCCTGGAGATATTGTAAAATGTCTGGTTGCTTCTTGGTTAGCAACTAAAGTTAAAATTTAGAATACAATTAAAGTGGCATTCTGCGGGATGCCTCTTTTTTGCTTTTAATAGAAGGAGCATATATGTCAGTATATATTCATGGTGGGCTTAGAAGTCCCATCGGCGTTTTAAATGGACAATATAAACATATGAGACCAGAGATGTTAGGTGCGCAACTCATTGATGAGTTAATCAATCGTCATAGTATTTTGCAGGTGGACGGATTATTTTGTGGCAATGCAGTTGGTACCGGTGGTAATATAGGGCGTCTTATGGGACTTATGTGTAATTTACCAAATTCTGTGCCTGCTATTACCGTTGATATGCAATGTGCCTCAGCTTTGATGAGTATTGAGATCGCCTATGCACATATTGTGTCTGGTATTATGGATTCCGCTATTGCAGGCGGTATTGAAAGTTCGTCGTTACAGCCAGAGCGGGCGTATGCATCAGGGGATGATCGAAAAGGAACCTATAAGGTAGCTCAATTTACGCCCCAAGATCAATCGCCTTTAGCCATGCTCGAAGGGGCTGAGCGGACTATCCATAAACACAATGTAACAAAGGAAGATTTATATCTGCATATTATTGGCAGTCATCAAAGAGCATCAGCTGCTTTAGATAACCCATATTTACAGTCATATATTATACCTATTACTATAGATGGTAAAAGATGTATAGATGAATGTATTCGACCTACGATGAACGAGAAACTCTTGTCTAGGATGAAACCTTTGTTGGGAGCTGACTCTATTACAAATGCAGGCAATGCGTGTTTAACTCATGATGGAGCGGCCTTTGTATATTTATCTAATAAAAAAGGTCCTTTTAAAATTCATAGCGTTAAACCTTGGGCAGGAAATCCTCAGTTTAGTCCGGAGGGCGCTCTTGAAAGCACAGAAGGCATTTTAAAACGTACAGGTTTAACTATGGATGATATTGATGTGGTGGAATGGAATGAAGCTTTTGCCATCATTGATGTTCTTTTTAACAAGGCGTACCCTAATCACATTAAAAAATATAACATGCTTGGAGGTGCCTTAGCTTATGGACATCCCTATGGATGTTCTGGTGCCATATTAGTGCTTCACTGTATGGCTGCTTTAGAATCTTGTGGTGGTCGCTATGGTTTATGTGCTATTGCTGGTGCAGGGGGCACAGGTACGGCTTTAATTATGGAACGCATGTAATATGACAATTATTGAACGCTTACAACAGCATAAAGATTTAGAGCCCCATAAAATGGCTTTAATCGTAGATGACATACAATATACATATGGTGAACTATATGATGCTATTCTATCGGTCGGTATTAATAATACAAGTCGCATTGTAAATCTTACTCAGTCTAAAAAGACATTAAATACTAAGATTCTTTTAATTCAGGAACTGTCGTTTGTTGAACAACTTACACAGTGGCTTGGGGCATTACATAAAGGTAATATTCCTATGGTATGTCACAATGAGATGGATACGGCTTATGTAGATGAGCTAGCTCGTGTTATAGCCTATGAAGGTGTACCGCCATTAGCTGATTTTGGGGTACTTACATCGGGGACTACGGGACGACCAAAACCTTTGTGGAGACGAGAGAGGTCTTGGCGTGATTTTTTTGATATTCAAAATGATATTTTTCATATAAACAAAGATGTTAAAATCTTTTTACAGGGAAGTTTTAGTTTCACAGGTGTTAGCAATATGGTCATTGCCTCTTTATGGGCTGGAGGGACTGTTGTTACAACGAGTTCCTTGCGTCCTAGTAGATGGATGCAGCTTATAGAGGAATACAATGTAGACCATATATATGCATTACCAACGAAACTACGATTATTGGTTCGACATTGTAAAAGTAAATTATCATCCATTAAATACATCATTGCAGGATCTCAAGTTCTAGATCGACAATTAATGGAACAGTTACAACATATATGCCCTGATATGGAGTTTATCTTGTACTATGGTGCATCAGAGCTTAACTATATAACGTATTGCACTGGTAAAGAATGGTTAGCGCGAGAAGGTACGGTAGGGAGACCATTTCCAACCGTGAAAATCGCAGAGAATGATAATGTCATTTATGTGACAACAAATTATCGTATTGAAGGGATTCCTAATACATATACTGTAAATGATTGTGGATATATCGATAGCGATGGTTATCTAATGTTTAATGGGAGAGCAGGCGACGTAATTAATAAAGGGGGATATAAAATTTCTATCCCAGAGATGGAATTGTATTTACAATCCTTACAAGGGGTTTCCGAGGTTGCTATTATCGATATTGCTGATGAGATACGAGGGGAAGACTACGTAGTTTATATGGTGCTAGATGGTGAGGCTAGATTGAGTGAAGTTATAGAACTTATTCATAATAAAAGACCTCCTGTAGAGTGGCCAAAAGCTATAATAGAAGTTCCTATGTTACCCCTTACGGAATGCTCAAAAGTTGATAAACGAAAGTTAAAAGAGTGGTATAATAAAGGGTAAACATTTTTTGTACTACAAGGAGGCATCATGCAGATTAATAAGGCGGCGCTAGAGATTTTCGACTTTACATCCTCGTTAGCTGTATATTCTGAACATGAATTAAAGGTTGGGGATCAAGCTATACAAGATTATATAGCAAATCATGTAGTTAAGGCTTTCAAAGATCCAGGGGCTAGAACCGGAACCTTACATGATGCGAGTCCTGTAGGCAAACAATTAGTAGACTATAAAAATGGAGCGCTTAAGTTTATTGATTTATGTAAGAATTTAGGTGAAAGCTTATTTTCATACATGAAACAAGCTACGGATTCTGTTGTTATTGATACGATTATCTGTGAAGCCGTTACGGATACGCCTTATGTTTGTATTCTTCTGTGCCAAGCTCATGATGCTTTTACCCATCAACTATTCAGTGAAGATGATGGTACATTGGCTACAGAACTCGTTTCTCATAAGGCAGTATTACCTATGCCGTCACAAAAATTACGGGCCTTTGCATCTATTAATCTCAATGATTTTAGTGTTCGTGTTTTTGAACCTAAAGGTGAATTTGATGGCGAGGTATCCTATATCCTAGCAGATAAGGTCTTGCAATTAGGGACTAATCAATCCTCGCGAGATACGGTGAGAAAGGTAAAAGCTATCGTAGATAAGGTGGCTCAAGCGCACGAGTCTGATGGCGTCATTGAACTGACAACGGCTAAATCTATGATTGCTAAAAATGCAGAAGTATCAGATACCGTTGATCCTGTTCGTATTGTAGAAGAGGTATTTAAAGCGAATCCTATTCAACAAGAGGCGGCAAAGAAAGAATTAGCTGATGTGGATATGTTGCGTCCTTTGCCAGTAAATCGTGAGTTTGCCACGAAGGTTGGAGAGCATCATAAGATTAAAACAGATACAGGTATTGAGATTTCATTTCCTGTGAAATATATGAAAAATCGTGAGTTTATTGAGATAAAAACTAATGATGATGGTACTTTGCGTATTGAATTAAAAAATATTAATAAAATCGTAAATAAATAGTAATGAAAAATTATATTTGTCTATAGAAATATATTATGTAATATGTAATGATTAAATTTATTTGCTATGCTAGTATATGGAGGTTATGATGAGTAAAGAAAAACATAAAAAAACAAACGCATTACGTATTTTAGATACTCATAAGATACCTTATAGTATTAGCGAATATGAGTGGTCTGAAGAGCGTGCCGCTGGCCTTCATGTAGTAGAAGCATTAAGACTCGATGAGAAACAAGTTTTTAAAACATTAGTTGGTAAAGGTGACAAAACTGGATATGTAGTATTCTGTATTCCTGTAGCTGAAGAGTTAGATATGAAACAGGCAGCACGTGTTAGTCATAATAAGTCTGTAGAGCTTGTTCATGTTAAGGATTTGTTAGGTATTACAGGTTATTTGCGCGGTGGATGTTCTCCAGTAGGCATGAAAAAAGCATTTCCTACCTATTTTGATGCTACTATGGAACCCAAAAAGTTTGTATATGTAAGTGCAGGTTTACGCGGTATGCAAATGAAGGTAGATCCAAAGAATTTGGCATCTGTTGTAAATGCTGAATTTGTTGAACTGACAATGGACCATTAAGGGGGCCGTATGGCAAAAAAGTTTTATGCTGTTCGTCAGGGCCGTGTACGAGGAGTTTATACTACATGGTCTGACTGTGAGAAACAAGTAAAGGGCTATGGTGGTGCTATCTACAAATCATTTTCGACAGAAGTAGAAGCACGTGCTTTTGTAGAGAATTCAGGTTTGTCTTTAAGTGATTTTATGAGCGCTAAAAAGAGTGAACTTAAATTGCCACAAGAAGTGAAGTTTAAATCTATAAATTCTAGGCCTATAGGTTCTAGTTCTAGTATTCAAAGTAAAGTATCAGCAAGTGTTGTGAAACCAGATTTTACTATTCCAAACTATATGGTTGCGTATATCGATGGTAGTTATAATAAAGAGACTAATACTGTTGGGGCAGGTGGGGTTATCTTTTTGAATGGCAAGAGGAAAACTTTTTCTTTTCCCTCTACTGATGAACGATATACATCGTTTTGGAATGTAGCTGGCGAGTTGTTGGCTGCTATGCATGTTATGAAATATGCTGTTGATAATGGAATTTCTGAATGCTCACTTTACTATGATTATATGGGCATAGAAATGTGGGCTACTAAGAGATGGAAACGTAATAATGAGCTAACCAAAGAGTATTCAGCATTTTATGATTCTATAAAAAATCATGTGCGAGTATACTTTCACAAGGTGGCTGCTCATACAGGCGATACATATAATGAAATGGCTGATGCACTAGCAAAACAAGGTGCAGGTATTTAAAGATATTAGAAGGGAGGGCGCTATGAATATATGTGTTACTGGTGGGGCCGGATTTATTGGGTCCCATTTAGTTGATAGATTAATTGAATTAGGGCACGATGTACTCGTTATAGATGATTTATCTACAGGTATGCGCTCCTTTGTACATGAAGATGCTCGATTTATTGAGATGGATGTACGAGATCCAAAATTACTATCTGTATTTGAAGAGTTTAAGCCGTCTATCGTATTTCATGAAGCGGCGCAAACAATGGTTCAATCCTCCATGGAGAACCCAAGTTATGACTGTGATGTAAATCTAATAGGGCTTATTAATGTTCTCGATGCTTGTCGTAAAGTGAAAGTTGAACAATTTTTAATGCCTTCATCAGCTGCTGTATATGGTGACTTGGCAGTATTGCCATTGACTGAAGACTTGAGTGGTATGCCTTCGTCTTTTTACGGCTTGACAAAGCTTACTGCAGAAGGTTATTTGCGTATTTATCATGAAGCTTTTGGATTAAATACAGTATGCTTTAGATATGCTAATGTATATGGACCACGTCAAGGTGATGGCGGTGAAGGTGGCGTTATCAGTATTTTCAACCGCTTGATTGTCGAAGGGCAACCATTAACTGTATTTGGTGATGGTGAGCAAACTAGAGATTTCATTTATGTAGATGATGTGGTAGATGCTAATATTAAGGCTATGGAGAATGGTCAATGCACAGGTATTTATAATGTATCTACCAATATGGGAACATCTGTGAATGAGTTGATTACGCGATTCCGGGCTATTAGTGGGACAGATTTTATGGTTTATTATGAAAATGAACGTATAGGGGATATTAAACATTCGCGCTTAAGTAATGTGAAAGCTGAACGTGATTTTGGTTTTATTGCCACTACAACATTAGAAGCTGGTTTACAAAAGACATTGGAATATTTTAAAGCTCATCATAAGTAAGAGAAATAAGGTTTGGGGATATGAGTGATACGCAATTTTGGGTGACCGTAGGTATTTGGAATCTTATCGTATTTAGTCTGTATGGATATGATAAATTATGTGCCATTAATGGATATGATCGAATTTCAGAGTTTACATTATTATTTTTAGCGTTTGCCTTTGGGGGTGTTGGTGCTTTATTAGGCATGGTCCTATGGCGTCATAAGACGTTAAAGCTTAAATTTAAATTAGCCATTCCTTTTGCATTACTTTGGTCTGTATATGCAGTTGGATTCGGTTATGGTTTGTGGGTAAAATGATTGTATAAACTAATATTTTATTCATTCTTTTATGGTATAATAAAAGAATATTGTACATAAAATGTCAGTGAAGGAGATATTTGATGTTGCGATTACAATCAGGTTTTGAGTTAGATTATGCTAATATATATAATGAAAGTTGCATACAAGAACGCGATGTGAATAATTTTGAACGAGCTATACAAAATGTATGGCGTCATACAAATATTTTGCGTTCTACAGGCTTTGAAGAAGGTCATGTTTCTAAAGATGGTTTACCTGAACCTGTTTTGTTTTACCAACTTCCATATATTTCAGAAGATGGTATCAATACACCAGATATGTTAGAGCGGCTTTACGAATTACGTGACTATGCACGCCATAATATTGATACGGTTGTATCTCTAGGTATTGGGGGCTCCTATTTGGGAAGCAAAGTTATTTTTGATGTACAATGTGGAGCATTTTGGAATAACTACAGTGCAGAGGAACGCGACGGCTATCCTAGGATGTACTTTGCAGGCTTTAATGTAGATGGTGATTACTTAGTAGGGCTAATTCGTACGTTAGAGTGTCAAGCTCAGAAAAAAGGTCCTGATTATAAGGTGATGCTCGTTATTAATTCTAAGTCTGGATCTACCATTGAACCTATGGCTAACTTCATGATTTTGGAGAAGGCTTTACAAGAACGTAATATTAACTACGAAGTGATAGCTGTTACAGATGTATCTGATGATGAACATCCTACGATTTTACGATCTATGGCGATAGAAAATAATTGGAAGACCTATAGCATTCCTTATGGTGTAGGTGGTCGTTTCTCTGTATTTACAGAAGTTGGTTTTGTAACAGCCGCTCTTGTAGGATTTGATATTGAAGGATTCTTAGCTGGTGCTGCATCTATGGATGCAGCATGTCAAGAAGAAGACATTTTTAAAAATCCAGGCCTTTTAAGTGCCTTATTAAAATATATCGCTTCTGAGCGGTATGGTCGTATTATTGAAGTATTTATGCCTTATAGTGAAGCACTCCACTCATTATCTGATTGGTATGTGCAGCTCTTATCCGAGTCTCTTGGAAAAATGAGTAATACTTGTCTACCATATGGTCGTACGCCAGTTGCTGCAGTAGGTACTATGGATATGCATGCTCAAGTTCAAGAGCATCAAGAGGGGCGCCTAAATAAGGTAGTTCAATTTATTAAGGTTAAGGATTGGAAACATAATCTCATTGTTCCAGATTCCTATAGTCAATATGAACGTTTACACTCTCTATCTGATGTAGGCATTTGTGATATTTTAAATATTGCTTTAGATGCTAATAGAGAAGCATTGTCTAGTGACAATCGTTTTAACATGACTATAATTGTACCAACATTAAACGCATTCCATTTAGGGGAAATTATGTTTATGCATTGTTGGGCCGTTTATTTTGAGTCCATTTTTGCGGGTGTTGATGCTTTTGATCAACCAGGGGTAGAGGTTTATAAGCGTCTCATCGGGCCCAAATTGGCTCGAGCAAAGGAAGTACATAATTCATGAGGGGGAACTATGAATATTTTAGTAACAGGTGGTGCTGGTTATATTGGGAGTCATACTGTACGTGCTTTACAACAAGCAGGATATACACCAATCATTGTAGATAATTTATCTCGAGGGCATGTAGAATCTATTCCTGAAGGGGTAAAGTTCTACAATATGGATATTGCAGATCCTAAACTAGTAGGCATTATGAAAGAACATAACATCCTAGGTGTAATGCATTTTGCTGCTCACTCACAAGTTGGTGAATCCATGCAAAATCCAGCTATTTATTATGAAAATAATGTAGTTGGTTCCTATCACCTTATTGAGTCTGCTCGTACCGCAGGTATAAAGCATTTTGTATTTTCTAGTACGGCTGCTGTGTATGGTGAGCCAAAGGTAGTGCCTATTCGTGAGGATGCTCAACTGCAACCAACAAATGTATATGGTCGCACTAAATTGATGATAGAAGAAATGTTGTCTGATTATAGTTCTATCTATGGTTCTACATATGTTGCGTTGCGTTATTTCAATGCGGCCGGTGCAGATCCGTCTGGTATGATTGGAGAAGACCATCATCCTGAAACTCATTTGATTCCACTTGTGTTAGATGCGGCTCGCGGTAAAAGAGAGCATATAACTGTATTTGGGACTGATTATGATACAGCTGATGGCACATGTGTACGCGACTATATTCATGTCAATGATTTAGCAACTGCTCACGTATTGGCTATGGACTACTTACGTAAAGGCGGAGAATCTCAAGTATTTAATCTTGGTAGTGGCAATGGATTCTCTGTAAAGGAAATCATCGAGGCTGCAAAAGAGGTTACAGGTATCGATATTCCTGTTCAATATGGTGATCGCCGTGCTGGTGATCCAGGAACATTAATTGCGTCCTCTGAAAAAATTAAAAATTTACTTGGTTGGGATCCTAAATTTAGTAATGTTGCTGATGTTATCAAAGATGCATGGCATTGGCATACATCTCATCCAGATGGGTTTAGTAGTAAATAAAGAACAAATAGTTTTGATTTGTCAATATAATGAATGACTCTATTAGTCACCGTGGTGACTGGTAGAGTCATTTTTTTGTAGGATTTTAAAAGAGCCTCCTAGAATATGTCAGCAGGAGGTGGATTATGAATTTACGAGACTATATAGAACGTATGAAAATGTGGATTGATAAGCAGCATTTTATTATGCGCCACTATAAGTTTGCACTTGGTATTTTTTTTATCACTACGATTGCCCTTTTAGGCATTGGTATTTTTTATCCACATGAGGAGCAAAATGTTCATATTAGTTTAGATCAATC
>OCAO01000625.1_pt1 | contig 9923 bp, 10 predicted proteins | sample 1477151 | NCBI WGS metagenome assembly OCAO01 (sample SAMEA2580298, study PRJEB22360) | human gut metagenome | biome: human gut; feature: human-associated habitat; material: faeces | place: Denmark | collected 2008/2010 | reverse complement strand
TTTGTATCGGCCGCACACGCGCAACCACTAGACGGGCCGTTCGTCACCGGCCTGAGACGGATCAGCGAAGAGCGTCATATTACGCTGATGGGCACGGTTCATGCTGTGCTCGGCGCGGCTGATGCGGTGCCGGACAAGCCGGCGTCTTGCGCAACGGATTCCCGGGTCTCCAACGTTTTCGTCGTCATCCGTGACGGGGCTCTTATCGTGACCTATCGGAAGCTGCATCTCTATGATGCATTCGCCGCGCGGGAGCTGCCGCCAATCGTCGAGATCGACGGCTGGCATGTCGGCGTCATGACCTGCTATGACGTGAGATTTCCCGAAGTCGCGCGGTCGCTGGCCGTGCGCGGCGCCGATGTGATCATCGTCAGTGCGGCATGGGCGCGCGGGCGTTTGAAGGAGCGACATTGGAAGATGATGACCGCCGCGCGTGCGCTGGAAAACACGTGCTACGTACTGGCATGCAGCGAGGTGAGCGCGCGCAACAGCCGTGTCATTGACCCGCTGGGCGAGGTCATCGCGCAGGCGGATGACGGACAGGGCGGGGCGGGCGGACAGGCCGGAATGCTGATTGCCCGGCTGCACCGAGAAGTTCTCGAATCCGCGCGACGCACGCTGACGGTTCTGGAGAACCGACGCTTCGCAGACCCGCAATTGCGGGATTGACACAAATTTCCCGTATGACGCGCATGCGGCCCGGGAATCGGCCACCCGCGTCGCACCACACGCCCGGATTGCGCTGCACGAATGTCAAAGTGCACCGTTGTACTTCAGTGATCCCCTGACGATTGTGCTGAGCAATCCGGGCGTGTCGCGCTTGTCGGAAGCGCAAATCGCGCGAATCAGCCCGGTCGGCATCGGTCATGCGAACGAGGCGGAAGCGGGCGTGTCGTACTACGACGATACCTTCGATGAGGACGACGAATGCACCACGGCCGACATCAGCGATCCGGATGGCTGTGCCTGGGGTACGTGTACGCGTACGACCGCTGCGAGGGTAGATACTTCCGCTCGTATTACAACAATTTCGGCGAAGTTCCACCCAAACCGGATACGGACGTTTTGGCATACGAGTGCTTTTGTCATGCGGCCGAAGCGGGGATCGCGGAGAGCTGCTACAAGCTGGGAGACATGCTGGCCGAGGGCAGAGGCTGTGCGGCTGATCATGCGAAGGCGCTCGACATGTTCCTGCGGGCGTACATGTGTGACGGATATTGCGGCAGGCACATCTTACACGAAATACATGATTGAGGAGGACGATACTATGGATGAGGTAGTCAAAGCAGATTCTTCCGCGGGCAAAACTTAAGATTTTCCCAGCAAGTGACGCTTACCATGAACACGCAAGCAAGAAAATCACGGCAAATCATGGAAAGGAGTCCATATGTGCACTGGTGTTCGTTTCTCCGACGATGAGGGAAACATGTATTTCGGCCGTAATCTCGACTGGAGCTTCTCCTACGGCGAGACCATTCTGGTCACTCCGCGAGGCTACCAGTACGACTATGCGTATGGGGCCGAAGGTAAAAGCGAACCGAATGCGGTGATCGGCGTGGGCGTGGTCATGGTCGACCGCCCCATGTATTTCGACTGCGCCAACGAGCATGGTCTGGCCATTGCCGGACTGAACTTCCCTGGGTACGCCTCCTTTGCGCACGAGCCGGTCGAAGGAACCGAAAACGTCGCCACTTTCGAATTCCCACTGTGGGTAACGCGCAATTTCGATACTGTCGACGAAGTCGAAGAGGCGTTGAAGAACGTGACGCTCGTTTCGCAGGTCGTGCCCGGCCAGCAGGAATCCCTGTTGCACTGGTTCATTGGTGACGGCACCCGCAGCATCGTCGTCGAGCAGATGGCTGACGGCATGCACGTTCATCATGACGATGTGGACGTGCTTACCAACCAGCCGACCTTCGACTTTCATATGGAAAACCTGCGCAACTACATGTGTGTGAGCAACGAGATGGCGGAGCCGACCACTTGGGGCAAGGCGGAACTGAGCGCATGGGGTGCCGGTGTGAGCATGCACGGCATTCCCGGTGACGTGAGTTCGCCGTCGCGTTTCGTACGCGTCGCCTACACCAACACGCACTATCCGCAGCAGAACAACGAGGCTGCTAATGTGTCTCGTCTGTTCCACACGCTGGTTTCCGTGCAAATGGTTGACGGCATGTCCAAGATGGGCAACGGCCAGTTCGAGCGCACGCTGTTCACCAGTGGCTATTCCGGGAAAACCAACACGTATTACATGAACACGTATGAGGATCCGGCGATCCGCTCGTTTGCCATGTCCGACTTCGACATGGATTCGAGCGAGCTGATCACCGCCGATTGATTCCGGGAATTTCGAGTTCGAAGACTCCAGTTCCAAAGATTCCGCAGTGATCGCACTATATGGACAGCATAAAAGGGCACAACGTCGCAACCTGAACCGCACCCCGATTGTTGGACTGAAGAAATTCAGATTCGATGATCGGAGGTGCGGTTCTTTCGTATGCGTGAGGATCGAAGGAGCCGTTACGACGACGGGTTCCGGCGCGAGGCGCTGGCACTCATCAAGGCCGGAGCCGGCAGGGACGCGCTCGCCAGACGGCTTGCCATGCCCAGACAGACCGCGGAGAAATGGATCATACTGTACAGGTCCGGTGGCGAGGAGGCGATCATGGGGGGGGAAAGCAAGGGCGGCAGACGCTACAACTGGGAGACGACGGTCGCCGCTGCGCGCGACCACGTCGAGAACGGTCTGACCAAGACGGAGGCCATGGCCAGACACGGGATCGCGAGCATCGTGGATTGGCAACGGTGTGTTGGACAGTTTCTTAGAGGACGAGTCCTTGTTCGGTGAATTCCTTCGGGCTCCGGTATCCGAGGGCGGACCGGTTCTATGGCGTCGATTTGGAAATTCGCGCACGTGAATCCATGCCGCTAAAGGTCACTGATCCAGTTCGATTCGTACGTAACTTTGTGCCCGCCACTACCGTGTCGTATTCATTCGATGATGAAGGGCCACGTAGGCAGATTCTGTCTGAATTCGTACAGTCGTTTATTGTGGCCATCAATTCGTTGTCCAATGAATATCGTATTTCGCAATTGCTCGGCAAGGCGAATGACATCGCAGCATGCGTGCGTGGCGATCGGGCCAATGCAGGTACGTGGAATGATCGTTTTGGCTTTGAAGTGTTCAGCGTGGGCATCGAAAGCATCGAGCTCACCGAGCAATCACGTCAACTCGTGCAGCAGTTCGCCTCGAATAGGATGAATGTTGCCGCATACGAGGGCGTTTCCCAGCAAGCTGGCAATATGGCTGCCCAGCAGCGCATTGCGCAAGGCATCCAAGACAACGGCTTTGGCGATGGCGGCATGTTACTGGGCATGAATATGGCGCAAGCCATCAATCCTATGACCGCCGCCCCGGTTCAAGCGCCGGCGCCTACTCCGGCACCGGAAGCCGCTGCTCCCGCCTCTCACACGGCATCCATGTCTGTGGAAGAACAAGTCGAGGCGATGAAAAAATGAGGCTTCTGCTGTTTTCGTGGGTTAGAGGACGGGGACCGGCAATCGGATGGGTAGGCCGGAGCATCTGAGTTGATCATGGCGATGAGGTTGTCGACGTGGTGGAAGCCGTAGGCCATGCGTATGGTGACCTTGATCCTGTTGTTGAACGCCTCCAGTCGCGCGTTGGAGTGGCCGGGTCGGATGGTTCTGAGGATGTCGTCCCGGCGCCTGCGGATCTTCCTGCATAGTTCGACGATCTCGGGGATGCGCGAGTGGCTGGCCCAGTTGATCCATCGTTTGAGTTCCCCCTCGGCTTGGCCGGCGGGCTGGTGCAGGAGCGTGCGCAGGAGTTCCTTGAGCTGCCAGGAGCGGTAGAGCTGGCCCTTGGGATCCACGCCGGCGAGCGTGGCGAGGGCCGTGGATTGGCGCTCGGCCAAGTCGCCGGGGTTTCTGAGCACGGCGTATTTCAGGCCCTTCATCGCCTCCGCGGCCGTCTTGTCCTTCGCTCGCCTGGCCTGGTTCCACAACCGTTTCCTGACCCGGTCCAGGCAGTCGGTCATCCAGGAGACGATGTGGAATGAGTCGGGCACGCGCTCCGCGTTCGGGCAGTATCCGGCGACGGACGAGTCGATCCACCTGGCGCCGTCGCCGGTGACGATCCTGATGGAGGCGCGCTGCTCCGGCGTCAATTCTTCGAAGAACAGGTCGAGGACCTGTTTGCCGTATCCGTCGTGCGCCCAAATCACCCGCTTGCGTTCGTGGTCGACGACGACGGTGATATACGTGTGGCCCTTCCTGTGGCTGGTCTCGTCCACGCCGATCGCCGTGAGCCCGTCGAACATGCATGGCATGCCGGATTCCAGCCGGCCGGCGACCCGTCCGGCGATGTCGCCCGCGGTCCTCCACGCGACATGCAGGAAACCGCTCACGGTCTTCCTGTTGGCGACCGTCATCAGCCACGTGCATTCCATCTCGAAGTCGCGCGTGAACCGGATGCCCGGCTCCGCCCACGGAACCCGCGACACCACCACGCCATGCACACGGCATTCCACACGCGGAGCCGGACCCACGAGCTCGACCCGATAGCAGCCGAAGTCCTGGTGCCGCTAACGCCTTTCGCCGCCCCCGTCGTCGTATTTCGGGCATTTGCGCCCGCAGCGCGAGCAACGCAACGCGGCCTTCCTGCACCTGACGCGCGCCACCAGGACCGGAGCGTCGCGCAGCGGGGAATCGTCGATGGACACGTCCTCGACGACCATGCCCTTGACGTTGAGCAAACGTTTGAATATGTTCTTCATAAGACGTTTTCTGTGGTTCTTTTTCTTGGTCGAAAAACAAACCTACAGGAAACGCCCCTCACACCCTCATAATCAACGGCTCAACGACGAGACGACACCCACGAAAACAACACAAGAGCCAGAAATGGTGACTCTGCATCTTGAAGAACTTCTTCCAATGTGTGATTCTTCAAAGCGGTTTCCACGGCTATGATCCAAGGGTAAATTAAAGATTTCAACGCCATGTCGAAAGAATTCAACGATGAAATCTGTTCGAAGGACTGCAGACGAAGACGATTCTTTGCAATGCCAGCGAATCGGTACCCCTTATAGCCGTGGTAATACCCCAGGTTCTTCAATTCTCTTTTTTGCAATTCACCAGAACATGCAATGCCGTTATCGCACAGATGCTGCATAAGTTCATCCAGTGTTTTCATTGCACCCCTATTCGCCAAAGTCATAAGGGTTAATTGTAACTTGAAGTATGCCTTAGCAGTGTGGTGTCTGCCGGCTCATGGTGTTGGAAGAATCTTTTTCATTACGGTTATGGTTTTCGGACACTACCCGATTGCGACGCGATTATGACGCGATTATAACGGGATTACGACGCGATTCGGTTTCTGACGACGTGATTGCATCTTGCTTATTCCCTGGTTCCATACCTTGTTGGGCGTCTTGCTGCCAAGGAGCTTCATGGGGCATCGTTGATTTCCTTGGCGATTACGTTGAACCCATCCCGCATGAGCGTGAAGTATGTGATTGGAATCTGGCTGCGTGCAAGTGCGTGAAAATGCGCGAGAGAAGTGCTCGAATCTGCTTTAACAGGCTGCTGCTTTTAATGCAGGCTCTATCTGTTGAAAGTCCCTCGCGCTCGCGAAGAAAACATGGCTCATGGTGAATGCGGGATCGCCCGCATGTTATCCATCGAACAAATAAAGGAGCAGATACCATGGGCATTAAGCACAGTGTGTCTTATCAGAATGGAGAGAACATGGCTAAGAAAACCGACGAAGAGCTTTACGATGTGGCGATAAATATGATCGGAAGCGTTGCGAAGCTTCCGGTTATTAGGGTTGATAGGGAAGCGTTTCTGCGGCAGCAATTCGCCGATTCGGAATATCTCGATGAGATTCTGGAGCATGGCCCACAGCATGTGTATACGGTGGAATCGTTGCGGAAAAAGGCGGATGGGGTGATCAAGAAGTCGACGGATCAGACCACTCTTGCCGCCTTTGTGGCAGGGAACCCCGGCGGTTTTCTTAGTCTTTTGTGCAAGAACCCCCCGGCGGACCTGCCGCCGTTGCCGCCGGAGGTGCCGATGTGGCCCAGTATTTTGGCTTCGCGATCAATCTAGCGCAGAAAATCGCCTATCTTTTCGGCGAGGATGATTTGTTCACCGACGAGTCGGAACTGAATGAAGGTGCCAAAGTCCGAGTCCTTGCGTATTTGGGTGTGATGCTCGGCGCGTCAGGTTCGGCGATGTTGGTAGGAAAGCTTGCCAGGGAAGTCGGCAAGAACATGGGCAAGAAGATCACGCAACAGGCTTTGACGAAAACGACTTGGTATCCACTGCTCAAGAAAATCGGCGCGATGGTTGGCAAACGGGTGGTGAAGGAGTCGGTTGGGAAGGCTGTTGCCAAGGTTGTGCCCGTTGTTGGCGGTGCTATTTCCGGGGTGATAACCTATGCGACGTTCAAACCTATGGGTGGCCGATTGGCCGATGTGCTGGTACGTAATCTGAATGGTGATTTTGATGAGACTGGCATGGAACTTCGCCCGGAATTCAAGAAAGCCAATGCCTTGGAAAATGACGAAGTCACGATTCATGCGATTGAGATAGACAACTGAGAAGCGGGAGACTGGGTTGCTGGCGGATAAATAATCTGCCAGCAACCCAGTCCCATCATCGTTGTAGCTGGCTGAAGAGATCGCTATTCTTCGAACGCCTTGTCTACGAATTCGGCGAGTTTGCCTTCTTTGGCGAGCTGGGCGGTGTCGGCCATCGCGAAATTCGTGTATATATCCATCTGGGGCAAAATAAGTATAAAAAATTATTTCGAAGAGTCTGCTATCCTTCTGAATAATTTTCTCCTTGACTTGTCGTTTAACAAGTTTGCCCTTTTCTGATTCTGTTCTTCCACTATTTGGCGGTAAGCCTTGCCTAATTCATCTATCGAAGATTGATAGGTATCTTCTGGTTCAATTGCAGCATCTTTTTTGATGGGAATCCCGAACATGCTCATAGCCTCTACTGTGGTAAATTCTCGTACTTTATATGCGGCTTTTCTCAGTTCATCAGTGGTTAGGGGATTCGCCATCAGAATCTCATAAGCGACAAGAACATCTGCCATGGTTTCTTTAGGACTGGTGCTAAATGCAGAATAAAATCGTACGAGATCTTCTCGCAAATGCTCAAGGTTCGAATCAATTTGTTGGATTTTCTTCTCGTTCGAAGAGAGCATTTTTTGAGTTCGCTTTGTCGTGTATGCAACATAGACCGTCACACATATGCTGACAACACTGATGATCCAAGGAATTACTGTTTGCAGTATTTTCCATGTGGCCATTTGGATTCCCCTTCCGTCCTGCAATTGGCTGTGACAAACCAATCATCTGGTATTTAGTTGATTTGTCACAGCCATATGGTTATTTCCTCCTATTGCAGTGCTTTCACTTCGTCAAGCAGGGTCTGATAGGTGGTGGCCTGCTCGTAACGGGTTCCATCTGCGAGATCGAGTTGGTTGAACAGTCGTTTCGCGCAGGCTATCTTGCTGTTCTCGATTCCACGCAGGTCGAACGATTCCAGGCTGCCTTTGGTTTCGGCGACGAAGAACAGGTGCTTGAGACCGCTGTCGTCGCGGAAGGCCACAGCCCAGTCGGGGGCGTAGTTGCCCACAGGAGTCGGGATCTGGAATCCACGCGGCAGTTTCGCATACACCGCGACTTCCGCCGCATTATCGAGGTCCTTGGCGAAATCGCTTTCGATCCTGCCATCGGGGAACACCCAGTCCTGCACGCACTTAGACGCCTGATAGCCTTCGGCCTCATCACGATTGTTGCCGCCCTTGGTGAAGATGCTCGAATCGTATCCGCCTTCGATCCGGTCGTAGCAGATATGGTCAACGACCATGTTCGCCTTCTCCTGAACAATCAGACGGCCGACCCTCGCGATGAACTGCTCTGGATTGTCCCTGAACGTGAGGAACCGGTCCGGCCGAATGCTCTTGAGAATGCGTGCCGCGCAACGACGCGTGATGGTCGCGGCCTGCGCGATCTCGCCGAGCAGATCGTATCTCACGCCGTTCGAAGCGTCGACATCCAAGTCACCGGTATGGGAGTCGTTCCTGTGGAAGTGTGTGCGGTCCGCGAGCTCGTCGCGTGAGGCATTCTCCTTCTGGATGCCGCGCGTGACCGTGTAGGACAGTTTCGATACGACCAGACGCTCGTCAATTGCCTTGACTGCGTTTTTGACGAGTTCGTCGTCGTCGAAGCTGACGGTATACGCATACTTGTGGTTGATGCGTCTCCAGAGCTCCTGGAACTCCTTCTTCTGCCAGTTGGCATTGAGCGGATTGCCATGTACCTTACGCTTCAATGCGTTGCCGATCAGCACCTCGGTGGTGCCTTCCACCACGCTGTCCAGCACGAGACGGATTGCCGGGACCTTCTTTCGCAAGGGTTCTGGCAGAAGTTTCACCGCATCCTTGCCGAAACGCTCTTCCTTGTACTTGTCGGTCAGCTTGCCGTCGCGGTCGATGAGCCGGTCCACGGTCAGCGCGTACACGATGTCACGCGCCTCGTCCTTGCTGAACGACACGTCTCCCAAGCCCGCATACTCCGGACCGAGCTTGTCGGCCGGAACGCATGTCTTGGCGAAGAACGCATCGTTGATGACAATTGGCCGCTCTCGCAGGTCGGTCTCGATGTCCTTCTGCAGGCTTTCGGCGAACCTTTCGTAGCTTTCCGACGCGATAACGGTCAACAGGTTCACGTCAAGGAAGTCCGCGTCGCTGAGCAGGTTACGATCCTGACGCACGCCCTCGCGGTTCACGCACAGGCGCAGGCCGCGTCCAACCTCTTGGCGTTTGCCGACCTCGTTGTCCGAATGCTTCAACGTGCAGATCTGGAACACGTTCGGGTTGTCCCATCCCTCGCGCAGCGCGGAATGGCTGAAGATGAACCTCGTGGGCTCGTCGAAGCTCAACAGTCGTTCCTTGTTTTTCAGAATCAGGTCGTATGCGCTGATGTCGTCGCTGTCTTCCGACCCGCGTTTGACTTTCGAGTCGATGGAATGACCGTGCTTGTCGATGCTGAAATATCCCTTGTGCACGTAACGGCCGTGTGTGGTGCGTAGCCAGTCGAGATAGCCGGACCCGTCGTCGAGACGGTTCTCGACGAAATCATGCACGCAACGGTCGTACTCCTGCTCGAACATGTCCGCGTACTCGCCGTTCAACGGCTCGCCGTCATCGTCGTACTGTCGGTATTTCGCGACCTCGTCGATGAAGAACAGGCTCAGGCATTTGATGCCTCGCGCCCACAGGTGCTCCTCCTTGTGCAGGTGGGAGAGGATGGTCTCGCGGATCTGCACGCGGCGCATGTCTGCTTCGGATCCGTCGTTCATGATACGGCCCTTGCCGAGCGTCTCGCCATTCATGAACCGCACGTAGCCGGTTCGGCCCGGCTCCAGGCGGCGAGCCGCCGAGGCGGCCGGGGCCAAGGCCCCAGCCGTCGTGGTACGCTTCTAGCCCGCCGGACGCGGTGTAGACGTCGTCGCCCTCGTCGAACAGTTCGGACGTGGTCACGACCTTACCGGCCGAGGACAGCTTCTTGTATTCGATACGGGCCTGCGGCGCCCTGTTTTTGCTGACGATGACGTCCTGCAGATACAGGTAGCCGTCGGTGCCGCGCATGTTGTTCAGCTCGAAGCCCTTGACCTCGATGCGCTTGACCAGACGCTGGTTGTACGCGTCCAGCGCGTCCAGTGCATACACGAGGTCGTGCTTTATCTTGTGCGTGGCGGAATAGTTCAGCGTGAACAATGGTTTGAACAGGCGTATGCCCGCCTGCGTGGCCTTGCCGCCCATCTTCTGCGGCTCGTCCAGGATCATGATCGGATGGCTCGCACTGATCACGTCGATCGGGCGG
>OCAO01000621.1_pt1 | contig 9973 bp, 12 predicted proteins | sample 1477151 | NCBI WGS metagenome assembly OCAO01 (sample SAMEA2580298, study PRJEB22360) | human gut metagenome | biome: human gut; feature: human-associated habitat; material: faeces | place: Denmark | collected 2008/2010 | reverse complement strand
AAAAGAAAAATGCCCCCCCGTTCCCGGCCGCGCCGCCTCCACCGCGCCGGCGATGCCGTCGCTCTGATGCCGCCACGCCGTTCCGACGTGTCGGGTGTGTGCATCCTGTTCATCCGGTGAGGCCATCGCCCTGTGTGTCCTCACGCGGAGGGCTGCTTGTAGCACCGCCGTGTCGTCATCCAAGGGGTATATAAACTCCGCCAAAACTTTTTGCCTGGGGCCGCAAAAACTTTTGTCTCCGCCCCTTTCCTTCCTTAGACGTCGTTGCTCCTTTGCCCTTTGCCGCGAGAGAACTCACCAGGGAGATGGAAAACCATCACCACAGGAGAAAACCAGGATGCACACACGAAACGTCAACGTCAAAACCGCCGCTCAAGAATCTTCCAGGAAGATGGGGGAAGGGCAAAATCTGGCAGCAGTTGCTCGTGAACGCGTGGCAGGTTCAATAAACCTCAAAAAGGGAGTCACGGTCACCATCGCTGAAGTGGATCGCTATGGCGATGTTCAGGTGGAAATCCGTACAAACGGTTTACTCAACTGGCGGGCGTGGTCATTTGAGCCTGATTTTATTGCGGATCTGGACCGAAACCTGCGCTACGTCGAACAGAAGTGAATGATGGCTGACTGGCCATTTTTAACAAACAAAAGGGGAACATCATGCTGAAAATGAAAAATGCTCTGACCACCAACCATGTGGGCAAAAGCCCTGACATTGTGAAGTTGCTGCGTATTCAGGCCACAGAGAGTCATGTGGTTGAGTTCGATAACGTGGACACGCGTTTCAATGATTGTTCTAACTGGCAAATCATGGTTGACGGGGAACGCATCCTGTTCAGTACCCGTATGCATGAGCGTTTTTCTGACATGAAAGCGGCTGTTCTGGCAACGGTCGCAGTCTGCGGAAACCGCGCAACACCATCAGACAGTGCAATGCTGGATAGCGCACAGGCAATGATGAAAATGCTCGACGTTTATCCGTCTTTTGCCGCGCTGGCTGAACATCCGAAACGTCTAACCAACTGAAAGAATGTCGTGACCGGAGGGCAATCCGGTCACGACTGACCATCACTTAAACTAGAGAGGTAAAAATTATGGTCGCCACTAATACTACGGCAAGCAAAACGAATAAATCCAGACGTAATAAGAAATCTGAACCCACAACCGCTCCTGCTACAGATCAGACTCTGAGCCAGCTTTTAGCTGTGCTCCCCGTACAGCAAATCGCTTATACGCGTTTGTCTGCATCAGATCTGAATGTGCGTCTGATTAAGCATACTGACAAGGAAGTGGAAGAACTGGCTGACAGTATTGCTGCCGTGGGGATCCTACAGAATCTGGTCGGCGTCGAACAGCCGGATGGAACGATCGGGATTGTGGCAGGTGAAGGTCGCCGCAGAGCATTGGGTGTTCTTGTTGTGCGGGGAAGTGTGGATGCTGAATTTCCGTTTGTTCCGGTAAAAGTCGTTCCGCTGGACCTCGCGGTGGCTGCCTCCATGACGGAGAATGGCAAACACAAAATTATGCACCCTGCCGAGCAGATTGTCGGCTTCCGTAATCTTGAGCGAGAAGGGCGAACCCCCTCACAAATTGGCGCTCTGCTGGGATATGCACCTCGCCATGTTCAGCGCTGTCTGAAACTGGCGAACCTTGCGCCATCCCTGCTGGATGCACTGGCGCGGGATGAGATTACCCTTGAGCATTGTGAAGCTCTGACCCTGGCTGATTCTCACGAGCGTCAGGAGCAGGTCTGGAAAGAAGCTGTCGAACAACATCGCACTCCGAGTGTACATACTCTCCGTAAAATGGCCACAGATGACAAAATGGCCATAAGCCATCCGATGTTTGTCTTTGTCGGTGAAGAAGCCTACCTCGCAGCAGGAGGTCATCTGACCGCAGATCTGTTTAGCGATAAAGACAGTACTTTTGCTGATGCCGCGCTGGTGAAATCTTTGCTCACCGGAAAACTGACGGTGACGGCTGCGCGTATCCGGCAGGAACAGGGCTGGGGTTGGGCTGAGTTTCGTATGACGGAACTCAGCGGTCATGGCGAAGATAAAGAGCTGTATCGCTTTGCCATGCCAGCGGCTGTGCTGACTGATGATGAACAACGCCGTATCGATGAACTTGAAAATGCCATCGAGGATTGCTCGTCCTATGATGATCAGTACGAATTTCAGCAACAGATTGATGATATCCGCATCGAGGCCAAATACCGCGAGGCCACGCCGGAATTTCGGGCGAAGCATGGTGTATGGGTGTCATGGGATAACGGCAATTTTCAGGTTCAGCCAGGTATCCGCAAACTGACTGACGAAGATCGCGCACAGGAAGAACAGGAACGAGAGGCGCGACAGACGCAGGATAACAATGTAATCACCTACACCACGCCGGAAACACCTGCCGATGCATATCCGGCAACGCTGGTTAAAGCTATGTCCGCTGAACGTACTCTCGCGGTACAGGCTGAACTGGCGGGACGTCCTGACGTGTCTGTGGCGCTGCTGACATGGACACTGTGTCTCGGTCTGTTTGAACGCAGTTATGGTCAGCGTAGTGAACCCCTCAAAGCCTCAGTCACCAGTAATCAGTATCTGCTCGCCTCTCTGGCTCCGTCCGGTGATGAGGGCAAAGCTTTATTGTCACTTAAGGTTCAGCGTGAAGCATTTCAGGCGACGTTGCCGGAAAACTGGCATCTGGATTTCACCTGGTTGCTGTCATGGTCTGCGGAACAGGTGTGCGCCCTGCTGGGATTCTGCGCAGCACATGGGATCAACGGTATTCAGGAACGCCTGTATAACCGTACCGAGCGGAGTGAACTGGATGGGCTGGAAGCTGCTCTGGACTTTGACCTGCGCAAATGGTGGCAGCCGGATGCGACCAGCTACTTCGGAAAACTAAAAATTTCTCAGATCGGCAAGGCTTATGAAGAAGCAGGGATGGCGGAAAGAGCGCGGGAAGTTGTGAAGCTCAAACGCCGTGATGCTGCTGCCGCTGCCGCAGATGAACTGAGTGTAAAAGGCTGGTTACCAGACTGGATGGTTCGTACTCAACCTGTTGAACAGGATGAAACTGAGTTAACAGAAACTGACCATACAGACCACGCAGCTTAAGACGGAGGCCGCCGCCTTCGGGCGGCGGGAACGACATGACCATGATTTATGATCTGAACAAAATTAACAGCCTGACCGCTTACGATATGGAGTATATCCGCCAGAAGGGTGAGGATGCTCGCAATGAACTCAGTGATGCCGTAACCCGTATGCTGGCTGTACCTCAGAACTGGTGTATCTGCGCCGAGTACCGCATGGAGTTTGGTGGTTTTTTCCCTGTTCAGTGCCGTCTTAGTGCTGATGGTTGTGATGATTATCATCTGTGCGTATGTAGCCCCGGCGACATTTCCCCGTACTGGCTTGTTGTTTTACTGTCAGCTGGAGGTCTGGTTGTTCGCACGCTCTGGCAGGGAGAGAAACTCGACCCCGTAAGCATCAATGCGCTGGTCAGCCAGGTGGCTGGTATGCGCCGGTTTGGCTGTTCAGCCCGAACTGTTGTTAGCCTGTTGAATAAGGAGGTGGTGGCATGATCCCGTCAGCACACTCTCTTGTTACGCTGAAGCCTGCCCGTCAGGCGGCACTTCAGGCCATTATTAACGTGGAAACTTCCCGTGAACGTGGTGCGCGGTTACCTGCCTTACCACATGTCCGGGCTTTTCTCCGGTTGCTGACCGGATGCGGCCGACTGAATGCTACGGTTGCACGCCAGATCCCCGGACTGAACTGGGAGCCGCGGAACCGGCTGGTATCCCTGAAACAGGTTGAAGAGGCGCTGGACAGGATGATCGCCACAGGCGGTGAAGCTTGCCCGCTGCCGCTGAACCTCGATGTACAGGCCGAGTTGTTTCCTGAAGTCATACACACGCGTACAGACAGACGATTACACAGAGAGAAAATCAGCTTCACACGAAAAATGCGGAGGGTAGCCCGCCAGGTTGACCATGCATGGCGATTGCGTCAGAACCTTCTCGGACAGGCGGTGACTGAACTGAATTTTCAGTCACCTGAAACTGTCAATATCTGGTACCGGCGTTGGGCAGACGAGTTTGACGCGCGTGAGCTTGAATCTGCATTCTGGCGCTGGCAGACGCGGTTCACTTCGCTGAAAGAACTTGACTGGTCGCGTTACAGCAATGCACCGCTGTACGAAGTTATGTATGAAATTACCTGTATTGTGAAGGAAACTCCGGATGCCCTGCGTCAGGCAGAAAACTGGCTGGTTCCCAACAAACTGACAGACCGGAGCTGATTATGAAATGGCGCTATTCATTGCGGTGGAAGTTGCCACACAGGCCGTGTCCGGGGCCGCATGAACTGGTGTCCGAAGTAGTGGATGCCGGACAGCAGGCTCCTGAATCAGTCATGTCTTTGTGGGTGGCGGGGGCCGGGTATGCCGTATGCGTCGATTTTCTGGATGACAGACAGATCAGACGCTGGAGCGATGAACGAAAAGCTGCCACCCGCAGACGAAATCTGGAGCGGCGTGTAAACCGGATTGCGCCATTGTTTGCTGATGAACTTATCGAGCGGGAGCTGGAAACCCGACCGGAGTATTTTCGCGGAAAATCAGCACGATAAGAGCAGGAAACCTGGTCAGACAGTGACGGTGTGCGGTATAATGGCGGTGGCGCTTGAGGCTTTTTGCCTCATGACGTGAAGGTGGTTTGTTGCCGGGTTGTGTGGCAAAAAGCAGAAAGCCCCGTAGTTAATTTTCATTAACCCACGAGGCCACCTGTATGCCTAGACAACATCAGGATAGCCTCTTAGATGCCGCAAGGCAAGGAGAAGAAGGCCATGTGTTAACACCAAGCTGTAATGTCCCCTTTGAACCATTCTAAAATGTCCCCAGACAATTCTCTGGGGGATTTTTCATGATCAAAGAGACTGTTACGATGAGTCATAAGGAACTCGACCGACTTCACATTATTCAGGAGTCACTTAATCGCCATATTACTCAGGAACAAGCTGCGGCACGCATTGGCATTTCTATTCGGCAGGTTAAACGTCTGGTGCAACGGTATAGAAATGAAGGGCCTTCTGGTCTAGTTTCCCGCCGACGTGGAAAGCGTCCCAATAATTCCTTTTCTACCGAATTCAGAGCAACAGTAATTTCACTCCTCAAAGGCCGCTACGCTGATTTTGGACCTACGCTTGCGTGCGAAAAATTGCGCGAGATACACGGCTTGTGTTTATCCATTGAAACTCTCAGGAAGTGGATGGTAGAGGAGGGCATATGGCGCGAACGTCGTCGTAAGTTTGCCCGAATTTATCAGCGCCGGATGCGGCGCCCATCCTACGGTGAACTCATCCAGATTGATGGCTCGCCTCATGACTGGTTTGAAGGTCGGGGCCCCAAATGCACACTGATAGTCTTTATCGATGATGCTACCAGCGCTCTGATGGCGCTACGATTCGCTCCTGCAGAAACAACCCGGGCTTACATGGAAACCCTCCGGGGTTACCTTAATGATCATGGCGTACCACTGGCTCTCTATTCTGACAGACACAGTATATTCAGAGTAAATAACCCGGAGCGGGAAGGAGAGTTGACTCAGTTCACACGTGCGATAAAGACACTGGGCATCGAGCCAATCCATGCCAACAGCCCGCAGGCAAAAGGGCGGGTAGAGCGTGCCAATCAGACACTGCAGGACAGGCTGGTCAAAGAAATGCGGCTTCAGGGTATCAGTGATATTGAAACAGCAAACGCATGGTTGCCGACCTTTATTGAAGCCTATAACAACCGGTTTGCTACGCCGCCTCGTATTGCTGATAACGCCCATCTTGATGTACACCATTCTGAAGAGGAACTGGGTTATATCTTCAGCCTCCAGGCGAAGCGCGTTCTCTCCAAAAATCTCACTTTCCAGTACAAAAGCAGTGCGTTTCAGATTCGCAGTGAAGGCCGGGGATATCGACTTCGGCATTCGGTTGTCACGGTATGCGAAAGCTTTAACGGTGAAATTAAGGTTCTGTATAATGGGAAAGCGTTGGGATGGGAAAAATATGTTGATGGCCCGGAGCCTATACCACTGGATGATGAAAAAAGTGTCCATGAACGTGTGGATAATGCCCGTTTTGATTTACGCTCAAAATTCTACGTAAAACCTAAAGCTGACCATCCTTGGCTCACGCGCCGCACGCAAAGTAATCAGCAAGTGAAGCCCCCTAAATTACCCAGAAAGAAGGCTGATCCCGATAAAATGGACTGAAACCAGGCGTTATTCAGTTGAGTGCATATCCAGTCATAGGATAGATTCTTACGTAGCGTTTCTGGCGTGCATTTTCGGGTGGTTTGTTACTGTTTTTAACGGGGACACGTCAGAAACGCGCTCAGGCCGTCTGAGCGGTACGCGTAATGCGGCGTTATGGTAAATAGCCTATGCTAATGTCCGCTAAGAGCGAGAAGCGGACATTGCAGACTGCCCAGTAGAAAAAGTGCTATCAGAATTATCTAAAGGAAGATCGTATTTACCATGTCTCATTCTAACTGTTTAATAAATTACAAAAATTAAAATTTCCATTTAATATCATCGCGTTAAGCAAGAGAATTAAACCTCTCATTTAATTTATGATTCTTATTTAATTCATGAGTTGGTGTAAAAATAGGTTGCCGCACTATAGAAAGACACATATTTAAACCCAGCAGGAAATCATATTTGAAAGTAATGTGTTTAAGGGGCTGCGTAACAAGAACAGCAAGTAAACACATAGTAATAACAGTTACCATTCCCATTTCGCAAGTGGCCATATCAGAGGTGAACTAATGCCTGCTGCAATTTTAAGAATTAAGGTTATCCTAATAATTCTTTTGTATGATTAAGATCATCGATAAATTTACTAAGGACTCATTAATGAAATTGCGACTCTGGAATCTATTACCCCATGATTACGCTCCTTTTTTTCGTATTCTTCACATCATTGTGGCATTTCTAATATTATCACAAATTATTAACTCTAATCTGACAGAGACCGAAGCAATTGGTGAACATAGTCTTGAAGGAGTTATAACTTGGATGCACATTATTTCAGGGTTAGGACTGATTATTTGTGGTTTTATTATGTTAAGTTGGATGCTTACTCAAAGAGGTTTTACTTATTATTTTTCATGGGTAGGGCTTGACTTTAGTGGTATTAAGCAAGATATAAAAACGTTGACTAGTTTCCGACTGCCCGATGCACATTCGGGAGGTATTGCCAGTACAATCCAAGGATTTGGAGTTCTAGCATTGCTAATTGTAGCACTTTCAGGTGGCCTATGGTTCTTGTTGAATACCATGCAGTCAAATCTGGCTGAAACAGTAATCCACTGGCATAAGTTCTTTACTACTTTCATTGAGGTCTATTTTTATGCACATGGTGCAATGGGAGTTTTGCATATTTTAATTGAAAAATATAAAAGCCGCTCAGTTAACCTAAGTGACTAATCTGTTGTGAGATAATATTACTTCAAGTTGAAGAAAACCCTAAAAATAAAATTTAGTTTACTAGAAGATGAAACAGCACTTGCAGAGACTTTTTAATTAAATTTAATAAAAACGAAAAAATATTCATGGCGAAATGATTGTTTAATTATCTATCATGGATAGAAATGTGAGTTAGTCGTCCTATTTTAGGAAGTTAATAATGACTAAAACAAAAGGGTTACCTCGTCCGCTGACGCACTACGCTTGGCTTTCCATTGCCACGGCTATTGCCACTATCGGACTCAAAGGTGTGGCGTGGAAAATGACCGGTTCGGTCGGTCTGCTATCTGATGCCATCGAATCCGTAGTTAACCTCGCAGGAGCCCTAATGGCGCTCTGGATGCTGACCTTGGCTGCGCTTCCGGCCGATGAGAACCATGCATATGGGCACGGCAAAGCCGAATATTTCTCGAGTGCTTTCGAAGGATTTCTGATCCTATTGGCGGCAGCCAGTATCGCCTATACCGCAGTTGAGCGGATGTTAACTCCACAGCCGCTTGAGGAGATTGGTCTCGGATTACTGGTTTCAACAGTCGCATCAATCCTTAATTTTGTGACGGCTCGCATTTTGTTAAGGGCTGGCAGGCAGCACAACTCTATCACTCTTGAGGCAGATGCTCATCACCTGCTGACCGATGTCTGGACGTCGGTCGGTGTCATTTTTGGTGTCGGACTGGTTTATCTGACCGGCTGGTTTTGGGTCGATCCGATCGTTGCATTGCTGGTCGCAGCCAACATCGTTTGGACTGGTTATCAGCTTATGAGTCGTTCAGCTGCAGGTCTGATGGACGTATCGCTACCCACGGAAGAACTCAAAAAAATCGAGTCACTGCTGGCAGGATATCGTGAACAGGGGCTTGATTTCCATGCACTACGTACACGCCAGGCTGGCGGGCGGGCGTTTATGACAATGCACATCCTAGTTCCTGGGCGATGGACTGTTCAATATGGGCACGACTGGGCCGAGCGTATAGAGAATGATATCCGCACCGCACTGCCTTTTATCCATATCACCACTCATGTGGAACCGTTGGAAGATCCCGCGTCAATGAACGACCAAACGCTCGACATTTCTGATCACTAAACTAACCACATGTCGCTGGTCGGGCAGGGTAACAAACCTCGCTCTACAAAAATTTCAGGTATTCTCTATAATTCTGAGGGTACTTGATGTGACCTGCGCCCAATTGTTGGGCACGCAATATTTTTAAAAAGTCCGCTTCTGGCACAAAGCGGACAGTGATCACCGTTCTTACGACTACTTTCTGACTTACTTCGTGACTTGCCCTAAGCATGTTGTAGTGCGATACTTGTAATGACATTTGTAATTACAAGGGGTGTAAGACATGGGTAGCATTAACCTACGTATTGACGATGAACTTAAAGCGCGTTCTTACGCCGCGCTTGAAAAAATGGGCGTAACTCCTTCTGAAGCGCTTCGTCTCATGCTCGAGTATATCGCTGACAATGAACGCTTGCCGTTCAAACAGACACTCCTGAGTGATGAAGATGCTGAACTTGTGGAGATAGTGAAAGAACGACTTCGTAATCCTAAGCCAGTACGTGTGACGCTGGATGAACTCTGATGGCGTATTTTCTGGATTTTGACGAGCGGGCACTAAAGGAATGGCGAAAGCTGGGCTCGACGGTACGTGAACAGTTGAAAAAGAAGCTGGTTGAAGTACTTGAGTCACCCCGGATTGAAGCAAACAAGCTCCGTGGTATGCCTGATTGTTACAAGATTAAGCTCCGGTCTTCAGGCTATCGCCTTGTATACCAGGTTATAGACGAGAAAGTTGTCGTTTTCGTGATTTCTGTTGGGAAAAGAGAACGCTCGGAAGTATATAGCGAGGCGGTCAAACGCATTCTCTGAACCAAAGCATGACATCTCTGTTTCGCACCGATGGTGACACTTCTGCTTTGCGTTGACAGGAGAAGAAGGCCATGAAACTGCCACGAAGTACCCTGTTCTGGTGTGTATTGATAGTGTGTCTCACATTGTTAATATTCACTTACCTGACCCGGAAATCGCTCTGCGAAATCCGCTACAGGGACACGAACAGGGAGGTGGCGGCTTTTATGGCTTACGAATCCGCTAAGTAGCTAACCCCGGCGGGGGGAACCCCCCGCCAATCAGGGGCTGTGGTGGTTTGGTCATGCCTGAAGCGCCTTTATGAAGGGGTTGCCGGTTCGCTGGCAGCCCCTTTTTCCTCTTCTGGTGCGATCGCAAGCATGAACAGCCAGGAAGGACGGTTCCCTCCGGGAACGGGGCAGGGCGGCAGCGCCTGCGGCGCGCCCGCTCTCTTCCCGCCCTGTCCATTGTGATTTACTGATTGCGGATCATTTATCTACTGTCTGCATGGTTCAGTTCTATTCCTCTGGTCTCAGTAATAACAGACTGATGGCCCCCTTCGGCTCCTGACCAGCTGGCGCTGTCCAGTCGTCGAGCCCCACTCC
>OCAO01000617.1_pt1 | contig 9996 bp, 12 predicted proteins | sample 1477151 | NCBI WGS metagenome assembly OCAO01 (sample SAMEA2580298, study PRJEB22360) | human gut metagenome | biome: human gut; feature: human-associated habitat; material: faeces | place: Denmark | collected 2008/2010 | reverse complement strand
CCATGGCTGGCTCCATTAGTCATCAAGCTGATCGATAGCTTGAGAAGAGGCGGGTTGCGCCTGCGGTTCGGCTTTACGCCACTGTGGGTTCAACTGGATGTAGACCAGCGCGATAATCACGCCAACCCCACCGAAAGCCAGCAGGCTCAAATCGAGATAACCCCCAGCGATAAACCCGAGGAAGAAGAAGGGCATCAGGTACTTCACCCCCATCATGCGCAGCACCATGGCGTAGCCGACCACCACGATAAAGCCACCGGCAATCTGCAATCCGCGGGTGATGAATTCCGGAATGGCATTGAGCATATTGCTGACCATATCGGCGCTGACAAACAGCGAGACGATTAATGCAGGAATGGCAACGCGCAGCGCCTGTACACCGAGAGCGGAAACGTGCAGCATGTCGATGGTACGAAGGCGGGCTTCTTCGGCTGCTTTATCCGCCGCGTGCTGGAACACCACGGTGATGGTACGGGCGAATACCGTCAGTACCTGACCTGCCGCCGCCACCGGCAGGGCGATGGCGATACCGGTAGCAATGCTTTGCTGACCGACGATAACCAGAATGGCAGAGATAATACTGGCGAGCGCCGAATCGGGAGACTGCGCTGCGCCGACGTTCATCCAACCCAGAGCGATTAACTCCAGCGTGCCGCCGAGCATAATCCCGGTTTTTAAATCACCGAGGATCAGGCCGATAACGGTACAAGCAATTAGCGGACGGTGGGTCTGGAACTCATCCAGCACGCTGCCCATTCCTGCAATACAGGAAAATAGAAATATGGCGATAATTTGTAGGGTACTTATTTCCATAATATGTCACCTTGTGAATGTGATCATCCCTGCCTGTTAAAGCATAAGTACACAGGCATTTTTATTTATTCAGCGAACGATTGTTCTTCTATTTTTTCGAGAATATTAATAGATGGATCGGATGCGACGACGCGTAAATCCAGCGTGACACCCAGTTTATCTAACTCACGAAACGCATGAATATCGTCGTTATCTAAAGAAACGGCTTTGGTTAATTGTTTTTTACCTGGTCGCCAGGCCATGCCGCCAATATTTAATGTGGTGATTTTTACCCCTTGTTTTACCATTGCTAATGCATCCTGCGGGCGGGTAAATAGATAAAAAACGGTTGCGGATTATGGTAAACTGCGACCGCCTTTTCGATATTAACAACGTTCACTTTCATTCCCGGTGGGGCGGCCTGACGTAATAATGTACGACGTACTTCATCGTTATAAACGTCGTCATTACAGATAATAATCCGTTGGGCATTTGCCACCTTCGACCAGACGGTGGTGACCTGACCGTGGATCAGGCGGTCATCAACACGAGCAAGGGTAATGTTCATCAGAAATCCTCTTCGGCCGTTTCCAGATGTTTCCAGACGACACAGGTTTGTTGAGCAATGGTCGTCAGGTGTTCGCACAGTTCATCCACATTCATGCTGCTTTGGTTATCTACCAGCTCCAGCGCCAACGGTAGTGATAACCCGCTAATGACCCGTATCGCCGGATTGTGCATCGCCAGCGTCGCGGCAGCATTCCAGGGACTGCCACACTGCAAATCGACGGCAATCAGCCATTCATCGCCAGTGTGAATACTTACTAACTTTTTCAGCTTTTCCACGATGTCGCTGGCGTTCTCTCCGGGGACAAATGCCACGGCTTCAACGTTGGCATCACCGTAGACCATCTGTACCGATTCCAGCATGGCGCAGGCCAGTTTGCCGTGAGCACAGAAGATTGCATTGACCATAAAACCTCCTTAGCCGCGCGTTTTGCCGCCCGCAATGTTAGTGGTTACTCCGGTTATGTAACTGGCGCGCTCAGACAAAAGATAACAAACAAAATCAGCGACTTCGCTTAAGCGCCCTGAGCGCCCAATTGGGATCGCGTTCTTGGTGTAGCCCTCGCGCAGCTGTTCGACGGTGATGTTGCGAGTCCAGGCCAGCGCTTCTTCATATTCGGGGGTACGCAGTCCGGTTTTTTCCAGAATGCCAGGTGCAATGCCCACCACACGAATGCCGTGTTTGCCCAACTCTTTCGACCAGGAACGGGTAAAGCTATTCAATGCGGCTTTGGTGGCGGCATAGCAACTTTGGCCCTCTGAACCTTCCAGCCCGCTTTCTGAAGAGACATTCACAATCACGCCGTTACGCTGTTTTACCATTTGGCGTGCCGCTGCTTGCGACATTAAGAACACACCTTTCTGGTTGATATTCACCATTTTTTCAAAAGCGGCTTCGTTGAGTTCATATTGCCCGGCGGGGGCTTTTTCATCGACCAGCAGCCGCGGAAAATTAACGCCTGCGTTATTCACCAAACCATCGATACGCCCATAGCGGTGGATAATTTCGGTAACGGTATGATTAACTTCTTTGGCGCTGGAAATATCTGTCGGCCAGAAATGATATCCATTATGGCCTTCATATTTACCGTCACCACCGTGAATATCCGCCATTTGCACATTAGCGCCCTGCGCTAATAACTCTTCAACAATCGCCAGCCCAATACCGGATGCACCACCGGTAACAATAATGACTTTACCCTGCAAGTTTAACCACGTTTGCATAATTAACTCCCGATTTCAGATAAGGGGATCCCACATAAAATTAATTATGGCAGGACCAATTAGAATTTATTTACTTCAACAATAATTCAGCGGTATGGCTGTTGGTGACTAAACAGTTAATATAATTCCCACGTAATGCGCCTAATATCCCACTGTATTTTTCTTCACCCATTGCAATGCCAATGGAGTAACGCGTCTGTTTTAATTTATTGGTTTCGATGGAGAGCGTCTTTTCACTCATATTGGTTTCTACGGTTGCACCGTTGATATCGTAAAAGCGCGAGCAAATGTCTCCGGCGACCTGGCGAGCATGCAGGTCATCACTCTCTTCACTGCCGTAAAAAGCGTGCCAGTTGGCGCCATCACGTATTGCCGGAGATCCAATCCCGACCAGCGCGATGTCCAGATTATCCCAATAAGCGGAAATCGATTTAAAATGTCGTGACTGCATGATCCCGTTACGGATCAGCGGGTTTTCCAGCAGTGCCGGGAAATCTGCCAGGTGTGATTCCCCTTTGAGCTTTGCCGCAGCGCCGTAGGTCAACGTATTGACGTGGTAGCGGCTTTCAAGCTTGCCGGACGGTCCGCCGATAATCGGCACACAGATCAGCTGGCGCGACTGGCTGGCAGGGGATAACCCTTCCACCAGTCCCCGCACCGCGCGTCCCCATGAGAACCCGATAATGTCCCCAGGTTCCAGCAAGCGTTCCAGCAACTGTGCGCCGTGCACACCCATCATTGTGAGCTGTTCATCTTCCTGTTCGCTGTCGCAGGAGACCACCACCGCTTCTTTCAGGCCAAATTTCTGTTAGCTGCTGTTCCAGCCACAGATTTTCGTTGTAGTCGTAATTAATGGCGATGGTGACGATACCCTGCTCGCGTCCACGTTTTAGCAAACGGCTGATCGTGGTGCGGTAAATACCCAGCTCGCGGGCGATTTGCGCTTGTGTCATATCCTGTTCGTAATACAGCTGCGCTATCTTTACGATCAGGCGGATATCATCGCTGTTTTCCGTCGCCATTTTTGGACTCCTGCACATTTGTGCAAATCACGAAATTGTCTTCTTGATCTGATATAACCCCAACTGTTCTCCATCTCAAAGCTATTTTCACTTATTTCAGTGCCCTGTAATGACCGATTGTGTTGCACATTTGATGTGGTGATGGCGTGCTGTCGGCACAGATGTGCTTGTCTCTCTAATGTATTGATTCTGCTTGTTTTCACCCAACAAAATTGCAGGGATGGATCGCTGACACTTTTGTGTCAAAAGGTGTGACGGATCACAAATAGCGCGTGGGCAGTCGAACACGATTATTTTTTATCGTCCGCAAGGTAGGGTATATTTCGCTTTTAATACACAAAAGCATTCAAGTTGTATCAAGGCGGCAAGGGAACGAATTCCTGGGAGCATAGATAACTATGTGACCAGGGTGAGTGAGGGCAGCCAACGCAGAGACGGCTTGAAGGATGAAGTGTATACAGGAGAAATTATGCTGCCCGACTCATCCATCCGATTAAATAAATACATCAGTGAAAGCGGAATCTGCTCGCGTCGCGAGGCGGATCGCTTTATCGAACAAGGGAATGTCTTCCTGAATGGTAAACGCGCCACCATCGGCGATCAGGTGATGCCTGGCGACGTCGTAAAAGTGAATGGTCGGTTGATTGAGCCGCGTGAAGCGGAAGATCTGGTTTTTATCGCGCTGAACAAGCCGGTAGGAATTGTCAGCACCACCGAAGACAGCGAACGCGACAACATTGTTGATTTCGTGAATCACAGTAAGCGCGTGTTCCCTATTGGCCGTCTGGATAAAGATTCCCAGGGGCTAATCTTTCTGACCAACCACGGCGACCTGGTGAATAAAATCCTGCGTGCCGGTAACGATCACGAAAAAGAGTATCTGGTGACGGTAGATAAGCTGGTCACTGATGATTTTATCCGTGGGATGGGGGCTGGTGTGCCAATCCTCGGCACCGTCACCAAGAAATGTAAGGTGAAGAAAGAAGCGCCGTTTGTGTTTCGCATCACGCTGATTCAGGGGCTGAACCGTCAGATCCGTCGTATGTGCGAACACTTTGGCTATGAAGTTACCAAGCTTGAGCGCACACGCATCATGAACGTGAGTTTGTCCGGCTTGCCACTGGGTGAATGGCGTGACCTGACGGATGACGAACTGATCGATCTGTTCAAGCTGATTGAGAATTCATCCTCAGAAGCTAAACCGAAGGCGAAAGCGAAGCCAAAAGCCGCCACAGCAGGCATCAAGCGCCCGGTAGTGAAAATTGAAAAATCGGCGGAGAAAGAGAAATCGCGCCCGGCGGCAAACGGCAAGCGTTTTATCTCACCGGGGCGTAAGAAGAAAGGACGTTAACGTCTGCCGCGCGTTGGTGTATTCGCCGACCAGGAAAATGACGCCTCTGAATCCGGTTTATAAGCCTGCTTTTTCTTCAATTGGCGGGCTTTTTTAGCTTCTGCTTCGCGCAAGGCCATCAGTTTATCGATGTACTCTTTCTTGATGCTGTTTGTTTCAGCGTTGGTCAGCAGGCGACCATGTGCAATGCGCGCGCGGTCAAGCAGCGTTTTCAGTTCACGCTGTTCGCGCTCGGTCATCTCTTTTTGGGTAATGCGGGGGAGTGCCATACGGGTGCCCTCTGTTAGCCGATATCCTCAGTGTACGGTAATTCGTGCAGAATAAAACTAATCCTGAAAGAGCCTCGCAAAATATAGCTTGTTGAAGTGACGGAATTTCTATTCTGATTTAGCGTAATGACAGGAAAACGTGTGGGTTACACATTTTATTGTTTGTATAAAATTTTATACAAGGATGTGTTATGCTTTCAATAAGGCGAGCCTTAAAGCCCATTGTCTGGATTGGCAGTTCATTTGATGATTTACGAAGCTTTCCTGAAGATATACGCAAAACCGCTGGTTTTCACATCGTTTACAGGCGGGATTAGAAGCTGCTGACTGGAAGCCGATGCCAGAGATAGGTCGCGGTGTTGAGGAGGTAAGGCTCAGGTATGAATCTGGCGCATACCGAATCATCTACATTGCTCGCTATGCTAACGCGGTCTATGTATTGCATTGCTTCAATAAAAAGACAAAACGTACTTCTGAGCACGATAACCACATTGCTAAAGTTAGATATCGAACGGCTTTGTAAGAAGACAGGAATCAGAAATGAACAATACCGTTGATAATAAGGTTCGCCATGTAACCTCTCCGGATGTCAATATTTTTGCCGAACTGGGATTTGCAGAAGCGGAAGCGAAGAGCCTAAAGCATGATGCTGAATGTGAGGTAGAACAACTCATTCTCCTGAAGCAGCAGTTGATGCAAGAAATTTCCGGATGGATTCATGAAAACCATCTGAAACAAGCGGAAGCTGCTGTGAAACTGAATATTTCCCGGCCCCGTGTTTCAGATGTTGTTAATCAGAAAACCAACAAATTTACCCTTGATGCGCTGGTCATGATGCTGGTGAAATTAGGAAAACCAGTAACAGTTCAGATTGGGTAATATTAGATTTAGATATTGTTTCATTGTATCTGATCGCTGTGAGCGCTTTCCCAGCTTAGCCCAAAGCGGGCCAGATATTTTCGCAGGCGGTCTGCATCGTTAGGATTGGCTTTTTTCTGCCGTGAGACGGCAAACAGTTCGCGTCCGGCTTCCGACAGCGACGCGCAGCGGCGGCACACTTCCAGTACCGTTTCTAACTGGCGGCGATCGAACAGGTCAATGTCCATATTCAGTTCAGGCTGCGGAGTGGCTATCTGCCAACTCTCCTTTAGCAGCGCAATCTCTTCTTCGACAAGGGATAAGGTGATGCGACCTTGTTCGGCAAGGGTCGCCATGCGCGCGATGGATGAACTTAGCTCGCGAAAGTTGCCGCGCCATTGCGCCTGTGGGGAGCAGGCAAATGCCAGATAGGAAGCGCGGGCTTCTTTATCGAAACGGATTTGCGTCTGTTTGCTGCTGGAGAAACGTTGCAGCTCATACTCGACGTTCGGCGCGATATCTTCCCGCCGCTGCGCCAGACCGGGCAGAGCGAAGCTCCACATATTGATACGCGCGTAGAGATCCTCGCGAAAACGGCCTTCAGATACCCATTGCCGCATGTCGCGATGGGTGCCGGCAATCAGCTGAAAATCGCTGCGTACTTCTTTGTCTGACCCAAACGGGAAAAAGGTTTTTTCTTCAATCGCTTTTAGCAGCATGGCCTGCTCATCCAGCCCTAATTCGGCGATCTCATCGAGAAACAGCACGCCGCCATCGGCCTCTCGCAGTAATCCGCTACGCGCCGTGAGCGCACCGGTAAAGGCTCCCTTCACGTGACCGAACAGCGTGGACATCGCATTGTCGCCGCGCAGGGTCGCGCAGTTAACCGCCACCAGTTTTCCCGCTACCAGATGCCGCGACTGGCGTAGCTGGAAAATGCGTTTCGCGAGGAAGGATTTGCCCGCGCCGGTAGGGCCGGTGAGCAGGATCGGGTCGGTCGAACGCAGAGCGACCCGCTCAATGTGATCGATCAGTTTATTGAAGGTGGCGTTGTGCGTATCAATCCCGGCTTTCAGAAAAGAGACTGACTGCTGCTGTTCGCGCTGAAAACGGCTGGTGAGCGTGGCGTAGCGGCTTAAATCGAGATCGATAACCGAGCAGACGCCAGCGGCGACGGCCTCATCTGATGAACCGCGTGGCGCCGGGCTGGTTTGCAGCAGGCTGGCGGGCAGGTAGCGGGCTTCCGTCAGCAAAAACCAGCAGATTTGTGCCACGTGAGTGCCGGTGGTGATGTGCACCAGATACTCTTCGTTTTCCGTATCAAATTCATAATGCGTGGCAAAGTCGAGAAACGCGGCGTAGACCTCTTCAAAGTCCCACGGATCGTTAATGGTGACGGCATGCGGGCGAACCTGGGTGTGCGGCGAAAGCAGCGCGACGTCTTCAATCAACCGTTGCGCCATGCTCTCATCGCGTGGCTGGTGGAGGAGTTCCAGCCTGTCGACAGGGAAATCGGGTTGTTGGCATAGCCCAACCGTGGGTCGCCACTTCTTAAACCGATTGGCCCGCTTGCCGCGCTTATCGAGCACCGTTCCCAGTACGCCAATCACTACCCGCCGTTTTTTCATGGTTTATCCAAAAAGATAAATAAGAGAATAAAAGATAAAAAAATTAACCCGTCGAGACAACCGCCATTATTGGCATCAATAATTAAAATTATAAAAATCAATTAATTAACAATTAAATATGCCTTTTTTAATTCCTGGCACGCTTCTGGCAATAACTAAGCGCGGCACCACGGTGAAGGCGCGGGGGGTAAACCCCCGCCGGCACGTCAGGAACGGCACAGGCTGTTTTCCGGGAGTGTTCCGTCAGCCGATGACACACAGTGGGTTCGATTCCCAATTTCATCCCCGAATGAAAACTGGTTGTTAATCATAGAAATAAAGCGGAGTGATGTGCAGTTAGCACGCTCCAGAACAGGCTGCCGGTAATGATGCCGTGTGACAGGCAAAAAGGAATTCCCCTGCCGCTTCGCCCCTGCACCCGCGCCTGAACGATATTAAGGAATATACAATGGCTAAGAAAATCACTATTCAAAAAGCGCAGTTAGGTCTTTTATCCCGCGAGGGTGATTACTATCAGGTGTTGGAAGCGGGTCAGCATCGTTTACCGTGGTTTAACACCCCGGAAGTGCTGATCGTCAACAGGGATGGCGGCGAAGTACCGCAGGCATTAGCGGAGTATTTACGCCGCTTTCAGCCCGAGTGGGTGGCGCGTTTCTGCCTGGTCGCGGATACAACGGATACCGAAGCCGCGGCGCTGTATATCAACGGCGTTTTGCAGGAGATCCTGCCACCGGCATCGCGCCGTCTGTACTGGAGAGCCGACGAAGCGTTAACGCTGGTACGTATGGATACGCGCGAGGTTCAGGTGCCAACGGACGTCATGAATGCAGTATTACAGCCCCGTCGCAGCGGTGCGGTGAAAGGTCGCGAAGCAATCTTAACGGTGCAGGTTCCGGCGTGGCACGTCGGTGTGCTGAAAATTGATGGTGAAACTCAGGCGCTGTTGCTGCCGGGGCTAACAGCATACTGGAAGGTAAACCATCTGATTGAAGCGGAAGTGGTGGATACCCGTTTGCAGGTGCTGGAGGTTGGCGGTCAGGAGATCCTGACCAAAGATAAGGTCAACCTGCGTTTAAACCTGGCGGCGAACTGGCGTTATCGCGATGTGCTGCTGGCATTTGGTCAACTGACTAAACCGCTGGATCACCTTTACCGTGAATTGCAGTTTGCGCTGCGTGAAGCGGTGGGAACGCGCACGCTGGACGAATTGCTGGAAGATAAGCTGGTGATCGATGAAGTGGTGAGCGCGCAGGTGAAAGCCCGTATGACGCCGTTTGGTATCGAAGTGGCTTCACTGGGGGTGAAGGATATTGTCCTGCCCGGCGATATGAAGGCTATTTTGTCGCAACTGGTTGAAGCGGAAAAATCCGCCCAGGCCAACGTGATCCGACGTCGTGAAGAGACTGCCGCCACGCGATCGCTGTTAAATACGGCAAAAGTGATGGAAAACAACCCGGTAGCGCTGCGCTTAAAAGAGCTGGAAACCCTCGAAAGAGTTGCTGAGCGTATCGATAAAATCTCGGTGTTCGGGGGCCTGGATCAGGTGCTGCACGGCCTTGTGAACATAAAAGGATAAGAATAATGAGTTACAACACAGTGGACGGCGCAATGCGTGAAAGGGTATTGCGCCAGCTAAAAGAGGTTGAGCAGCGCTATGGCGTCAGGGTGCTGTATGCCTGTGAATCCGGCAGCCGTGGCTGGGGATTTGCCTCGCCGGACAGCGACTACGACGTGCGATTTCTCTATGTTCATCCCCCTGAATGGTATCTGCGGGTCGAAGCACCACGCGATGTTATCGAGCTGCCGATAGATGATGAGCTGGACGTGTGCGGCTGGGAATGGCGCAAGGCGCTGGGGTTACTCAAAGGCGCAAACCCGACGCTTATCGAGTGGCTGGATTCGCCGGTGGTCTATCAGCAGGATGACGTGACCGTTTCGGCGCTGAAAGCGCTGGTGCCCAAATGGTTTTCTCCGCTACGTGCCCGCTGGCACTACTACTCGATGGCGCGGAAAAACTTCCGTGGTTATTTGCAGGGTGACGACGTGCGATTGAAGAAGTACTTCTACGTTCTGCGACCCCTGTTGGCGGTGCGTTGGGTGGAAGCGGGCAAGGGCGTGCCGCCAATGCGTTTTGCCGAGCTGCTGGCGGGAAGTGAACTGGATGCGCCATTGCGTCATGAAATTGATGAGCTGTTGGAGCGCAAGCAGTGTGCGGGTGAAGCGGAATACGGCCCGCGCCGTCCACTGTTGCATGCGTTTATCCGCGCCGAGCTGGAAAGAGGAGA
>OCAO01000608.1_pt1 | contig 10084 bp, 8 predicted proteins | sample 1477151 | NCBI WGS metagenome assembly OCAO01 (sample SAMEA2580298, study PRJEB22360) | human gut metagenome | biome: human gut; feature: human-associated habitat; material: faeces | place: Denmark | collected 2008/2010 | reverse complement strand
TAAGAATCTTCATTAAAATCTGCCCTAAACCCAAAGAGGATATATGGCTCATAGGAAGCAACTTTATTGGAACTTATATAAATACAAATAAACTTATTATAAAAATTAAATAAATTATTAAAAGGGGTTGATATATTGATTATAAGGCGGTTAAGTATAGGCCCAAAAATGTTCATAGGCTTTGGAATCATTATTTTAATAATGTTGGCGGTTATTGGCAATACCTATATAAATTTTGTTAAAGAATCCGAAGCAGTCAAATGGAATGTTCATACATATAAAGTTATTCAAGAGTCAGATGGCCTTCTTATGAGTTTATTAGATATGGAAACAGGAGCAAGAGGATACGTTATTACTGGGAATGAAAGTTTTCTCGAACCATTTAATAAAGGAAATTCTTCTTATGAAAATCACTATGATAAACTCAAGCAACTTACAGAAGATAACTCTGAACAACAACAAAGGTTATATAATATTAATAATAAATATAAAGAATGGGTTGAATGGGAAAAAAACATAATAATAGCTAAGAGAAAAGAAGTTTCTTCAGGAAAGTTAAAATTAGAAGATTTGATTGCTATTGTTCAATCAGGTTATGGAAAAAACATGATGGATGAATTACGTTCAATACTTGGAGATATTAATAATGAAGAAGAAAGGCTACTGCTGAACAGAAATGCGGATCTCATTAAAATGGAGAAAGAAACAAGAGTTATTATGCTAACAGGAGGAGCTTTAGCGACTATAACAGCAATTATTATAGCAAGTTTATCTATTAGGATGATTGTTAATCCTGTAAAAGTTGTTACAAATACTTTTAGAGAAATAGCAGAAGGAGAAGTTAATTTAGAAGCTAGGCTAATGAGTAATTCAGAAGATGAGATTGGCAAGATGGCTAGATATTTTAATATATTTATGACTAAGCTTAAGGAATTAATTTCTGAGAATAGAAACCAAAGCTGGCTGACAACTGGTAGAGCAGAGCTAAATGAAGAAATGCGAGGTGTACGAGAAATTAATACATTAAGTTCTCGTATAATTACATACATATGTAGATATTTAAATATGCAAATTGGAAAATTTTACGTTAAAACGGATAGTAACACTTTTAAAGTATTTGGAAGTTATTCTTATAGTAGTTCAGAAGGCTCACCTGATGAATTTAATATAGGTGAAGGATTAGTTGGACAAGCTGCTCTAGAAGACAAGATTGTTTTAGTACAAGATGTACCAGCCGATTATATGAAAATTATTTCTGGCTTTGGAGAGGCTGTTCCAAAGAACATATTAATTGCTCCTTGTATGTATCACGAGGAAATAGAATGCATAATAGAGCTAGGATCATTTAATCAATTTACGGATGTACAATTAAAATTTATTGAACAAGTTAGTGAAAATATAGCTACAAGTATAAATTTAACAAAAGCACAAACAAAAATGGAGGTACTTCTTAATAAGACTTTAGTACAAGCAGAAGAATTGCAAGTACAGCAAGAGGAATTAAGACAAAACAATGAAGAATTAGAAGAGCAAGCTAAGATTCTAAAACAGTCCGAAATGAATCTGCAAACTCAGCAGGAAGAGTTAAGAGTATCAAATGAGGAACTTGAAGAACAAACTAAAAAATTAGAACAGCAAAAGAGAGATATAAGTGAAAATAATAAACTTTTAAGAAAAGCAAATCATGAAATTGAAGGAAAGGCTAAGGAGCTAGAAATTGCTAATAAATACAAATCTGAGTTTTTAGCTAATATGTCTCATGAATTAAGAACTCCTTTAAATAGTATTATAGTTCTTTCTCAATTACTAGAAAATAAAAAAGCTAATGAGCCATTAACAGAAAAACAATTAGAATATTCAAAAACTATTCATTCTTCTGGTAAAAATCTTCTTAGGCTTATTGATGATATCTTGGATTTGTCTAAAGTTGAATCTGGTAAAATAGATATAAATTTTGACCAAGTGAATTTAGCAGAATTAGCTGAGAATACAAAAAGTTTATTTACTCCAATAATTTTGCAAAAAAACATAGATTTTAAGATAGAAATTGAAGATGGATTACCTGAGAAAATAATATCTGATGTGCAAAGACTTCAACAAATAATAAATAATTTATTGTCTAATGCATTTAAATTTACTGAGACTGGTTATGTAAAAATGAATATATGCAGACCTAAAGAAGAAGATATTAAAAATTATAAAATTGAGGAAAATGTTAATAAATTAATAAGTATAGAAATCATAGATACAGGCATAGGTATACCTGCTGATAAACAAACTTTAATTTTTGAGGCTTTTAAGCAAGTGGATGGAACAATTAGTAGAAAATATGGAGGGACAGGACTCGGGTTATCTATTTCAAGAGAACTTGCTCGTTTACTTGGAGGAAACATTTATTTGAAAAGTGAGGAAGGAAAAGGAAGTAAATTTACCTTAGTATTTTTAGATAATGATAATATGGAACAAGTTAAGTTAAATAAAGAGGAATATTCGAGTATTGATAAAAATTATCATGACAATTTGGAAGAAAAAATAATATCAGAAAATGATATTAATGAGTTCACCAAAGATGAGCATTACGAAAGTAAAAAAGAAGATGAAAAGCTTCTTTTAATAATTGAAGATGATGAGCAGTTTTCTACTTTATTATCCGAATTAGCTTATAAAAAAAATTATAAGGTTTTAATTGAGAAAAATAGTGAGGAAGCTATAAAATTAGCAGTAAAATACAAACCATATGCGATTTTATTGGATATTGGGTTAGCAAACAATAGCGGGGTGAGAGTAGTTGATAAATTGCAGAACTTAGAATATACAAAAAACATTCCAATTCACATAATTTCATGGAAAGAAGATAAAAATTCATATGATAAAATGAAAAATTTGGTTTGGCATATTAAAAAGCCCTATAACTTAGAAGAACTTTATAATTTGTTTGATAAAATAGAGACAAGCTTATCTAACGATTCTAAGAAACTACTTATTGTTGACGAAGATAAAAGTCAAAGTAATATGATATATAATAATTTAAATGAAAGAGGATTCAAGATCACTACCTTAGAAAGTGGATTAGATGCATATAAATTATTAAAAGATGAGCAATTTGATTGTATGATATTAGATTTAAATCTGAAAGATATGAATGGAATTGATCTTGTTAATAAATTGAAAGAAGAAAATTTAGTAAATTTCCCTATTTTAATTTATACAGAAGGCAATATCACGCAAGAAGAGGAAGATAAATTAAATAAATATACTGAGAGTATTATCATAAAAGGTAATAATTCAATTGACAGACTTCTTGATGAAGTGAGTTTATTTTTTCATAGTGTAGATTCTAATATTGATAATAAAAACTTTGAAAATATTAAATTTAGCGAAGAAAAAGAAAATTTATTAAATAATAAAAATATACTTATTGTTGATGATGATATGAGAAATGTTTTTTCATTAATAAGTGCTCTTGAAGAAAAAGGAATGAATGTAGTTGTTGGACGCAATGGATCAGAGGGAATAAAAAAACTTTATGAAAAAAATAATATAGATTTAATCTTAATGGATGTAATGATGCCCGAAATGGATGGATATACTGCAATGAAAGAAATAAGAAAAGAAAAGCAATTTGATAATATACCTATTATTGCTATAACGGCCAAATCAATGAAAGAAGATAGACAAAAATGTATTGAGGCTGGATCAAATGATTACCTAACAAAACCAGTAGATATTAATAAACTAATTTCACTTTTAAAGGTGTGGTTGTATAAATGAATAGTGATCAAGTGAAAGAAAAAATTGAGAGTGAAGATATTGAAGTATCTTTATTATTAAAGGGAATTTATTTAAAGTATGGGTATGACTTTAGAAAATATTCCACTGCTCATATGAAAAGAAGAATCATTAGAAGTCTATCTAAATCTGGATTAAGTAATATTTCTGAGTTACAATATAAGATTCTTTATGACAGAGATTTTTTTAAATCAGTATTATCCGACTTCTCAATTAATGTGACTGAAATGTTTAGAGATCCAAGTTTTTATAAAAATTTTAGAAAAAATGTTATTCCTATATTAAAGACTTACCCATTTATCAGAATTTGGCATGCTGGATGTTCCACTGGAGAAGAAGTATATTCTATGGCAATTTTGCTTAAAGAAGAAGGTATATATGAGAGAACACAAATTTATGCTACTGATTTTAATGCTGCAGCTTTACAAAAAGCTAAAGAGGGTATTTATGACATTGATCTTATTGAGGAATATTCACAAAATTATCAAAAAGCTGGAGGAACTGCATCTTTATCAGAATATTATACAGAAAAATATGATTCAATTATTATAAATAAGGAACTTAAAAAGAAAATTACTTTTGCAGAACATAATTTAGTAACTGATGGAGTATTTGGTGAAATGCACGTTATAATTTGTCGTAATGTGCTTATATACTTTAATAAGGATTTGCAAAATTCTGTAATTAATTTGTTTTATGATAGTTTATGTAATGGATGTTTTCTCTGTTTAGGTATAAAAGAAAGTATTATATTTTCAGAAAATCGTCATAACTTTGATGTTATTAGTGAAAGTGAAAAGATTTATCGTAAAAAATATATTGTTTAATTGAAATTTTATATTTATAAAATATGATTACATATTGGAGAGGATAAAATGAAGTATAGAACAATAGTTATAGGATCTTCAGCAGGAGGCATAGATGCAATAGAAAAAATATTAAAGCCTTTAAAAAAAGGATTTCCAGCAGCAGTATTGATTGTTCAGCATTTAAGTAATTATTCTAGTGGTTATATGATTAAACATCTTAATGATGTATGTAATATAAATGTAAAAGAAGCTGATGAAAAGGAAAAAATACTTTTAGGAAATGTATATGTTGCCCCAGCTAATTATCATTTATTAGTAGAAAAAGATGAAACTATGTCCTTTACAGTTGATCCAAAAGTAAATCACTCTAGGCCTGCCATTGATGTTCTTTTTGAATCTGCAGCTGAAGTCTATAGAGATGAACTGATTGGGATTATATTAACAGGAGCAAGTAGTGATGGTAGTAAAGGGCTAAAAAAGATAAAAGATTTTGGTGGAAGCATAATAGTACAAGATCCAGGCACAGCAGAGTCAATTTTTATGCCAAATACCGCTATAAAGGCTGTAGAAGTGGATTATATACTTACTTTAGATGAAATCAGAAATAAATTAATTGAATTAGTGGTGAATATAAATGAAAAACAAAAATGATGTTAATATTTTAATTGTTGATGATAGGACAGAAAATTTACTTGTCTTAGAAAGCTTACTTGAGAAGATAGAGTGTAATATTATAAAAGCAACATCAGGAAATGAAGCTTTAAGTTTAATGTTATATTATGAATTTGCACTAGTACTGCTTGATGTTCAAATGCCAGATATGGATGGCTTTGAAACAGCAGAATATATTAGAATGAACTCAAAAACTCGATATGTACCTATAATATTTGTGACAGCAATAAGTAAAGAACAGAAATGTATATTTAAAGGATATGAAATAGGAGCTGTTGATTATCTTTTTAAGCCCATAGAGCCAATAATGTTACAAAGCAAAGTTAAGGTATTTCTAGAACTTTACAACCAAAAGAAAATGATAGAAGAACAAGCTAGATTACTAGAGATGAAAGTAAAGGAATTATCAGAACTGCAAGAAGCTAATTTTAAATTAGAGAGTCTTTCAACCTTAGATGGCCTTACTGGAATACCAAATAGAAGAAGCTTTGATGATTATATAGAAATGAGTATAAAAAGTTGTACTAGATTAAATAAGCCAATCTCATTAATAATGGCTGACATAGATTTCTTTAAAGGTTACAATGATAATTATGGACATCTTAAAGGAGATGATTGCCTAATCAATGTTGCGAAATCTATTTCTTTAAGTGCCAAACGTCCATTAGATTTTGTAACAAGATATGGTGGCGAAGAGTTTGCTGTAATTTTACCTGAAACGGATGAAGAGGGCGCAAAAATCATAGCAGAGATTATTAGAAAAAATGTAGAAGAACTAGAGATAGCACATAAATCCTCTAATGTATCAGCTTATGTCACTTTAAGTTTAGGAATTACAACAAAATCATCTTCAATACAGTACTCGAAAAACGAACTTATTGAACATGCTGATAAGGCTTTATACAATTCCAAATCTAATGGACGTAATCAAGTGAGTGTTTGCACTATATAAAACTTAAATAATTATTTAATGTGTATGTAAGTGATATAGGAATGGATATCATGGTTAAGTGCGGAAGAGATGGCACTGTTAATTTTATGGCTGATATTTTTAAAAGTTTTACAGAGGAAGAAATAGAAACTTTATGGAATTTGTTGATTAAATTATATTGTTTTGATGGGGTAGAAATGGATGGATTTGAAGAGAATGTTCAAGTTCCTAATATTAATGGTGAGGAAGTAAGAATGGGATTAGAAAAGTTTTTTAAGAGAAGAAATGTCAAATAATTATAGAATAGTCATTAAGAAAACAGCCTTACCAAATAAATTTATTTGGTAAGGCTGTTTTTTAATTTTTCCTTGTAAATTTATTGTATAATTCATATATATTAGAAAAGGAAAATGGGAAGGAGACTGAAATGAAAGAATATAAACAAATTATGAAAAGACAAGTATTTATATCAATGTTGAGCAACCCAATATTTATAGCTATATATGGGATTTTCTTTTATGAATTATATACTTTATGTAAATATGGAAGAATACATAAGAATATTATTGTGTTACTTGGTTGTATGATATTCTTTTTGGCATATCTTGTGATTTTTATTATTAAAATTGTGAAAAGGAATAGAACTGTTTCAGAACAGATTGTAGAGGAAAATGAGTTTGATGAAAGTGGTACATTGAAGTCAGGCGTAAAAGGTAATTCGATTTATAAAGTTATATGGCATTATATAGCTATAATTATTATGATTGTTATAACATTATTTTATGGAGCAAAAATATATAATAGTGCAATAAATTATAATGGAAAACTTTCTTGGTTTTTAAATGATTTGAAGAATAAAAAGACTATAAGTTTTGAAAATAACAATATATATGAAAGTGGAATAGAAGGCATTTTTATAGATATTAATAAAAAAATACAGTTGCCTAAAGAGCTATATGTTTCTGATAGTGTTAGTCTTGAATTTAAATCTAATGGAACAATTACAGCTTTTAATGCGTATCTATATGGAAAAGATGATGATGGCAAAGAAGAAAGTTATTTAATTACGTATGATAAAAATAAATCAAAGAATATAATAATAATTTCAAATGGCTATGTGAATGCAGATTATAATAAAGACAAAAGCTTGCAGCCATTAATCAACACAATGAAGGTTATTCCACTTAAAGAAACAGTGAACAAATGGAATGAAAATAAATATGGCATACTTTATTATGGTAAGCGAAACTTTGGATATAATACAGATGGAATTGTTTATATTAATGGAAATGGAAATACCAAAGAGGCTTCAAATCCTTCATCAGAGATAATAGGAAATGCTGTTTCTGTATTTGTACCAGGTAAAGAAGATGTATATATTCCTGTTCGATATATTTTGGCTGATGATTTAAATAATATTAAATCAGATTCTTTAGCAGTGAAAGACAATGAAAAGAGTACTAAAAAATCAAATAACGGTATAGATGAATTTTATTTATCAGATAAGGTTGGTTATCGTTTAGAAGTAACTGCTGCTGCATCAGGAAGTAGATCTTATTCATTAAATACCACTGCTGATGGTGGAGCTACATGGAAAGTAATAAATGAAGATCCATTTGAAGGGGCAATCGGAGTAGCATCAGGAATAACTTTTTTAAATGAAAAACTTGGATTTTTATGCTTATCTCATAGCGGCGGTAGTAATGGAGAACTATATAGAACAGAAGATGGCGGCTTATCATATAAGAAAGTGGATTTTCAAAGTATAAAAGTAACATTAAATAATGGAGAAAGTTATGAGCCTTTTGACTTGCAAGAAATGCCTTACATTAAAGATGGAAAGAGTGAAATTTTAATTGGACAAGGATCTGATGGAGATTATAATGGAGGATGCAAAGCTTTGTATGAATCAAAAGATGAAGGGAACACATGGGAGTATGTAAAAGAAGTTAAAGGAGAATGATTATCCGTTTTTTCACTCTCCTTTTTGATAGTATCTAACTAAAAAGTGCATACTTGCTACTAATTATATATTAATTTATCATATAGATAACAAATCTTCAAGGAGGAGTAAATTATGAAAAAAGAGATACAAGTATTTGATTATGCTAATGAAATTATGAAAGCTATTAAAACAGGTGTTTTGTTAACAACAAAGGCAGATGGAAAAGTTAATTCTATGACTATTTCATGGGGAACTTTGGGAATTGAATGGGGTAAGCCAATCTTTACAGTGTTTATAAGAGAAAATCGTTTTACAAAAAAACAACTTGAAAAAAATCCTGAATTTACTATAAACATACCAATTGGTGAGTTTGATAAAAAAATATTAGGAATATGCGGAACAAAATCTGGTCATGTAACTGATAAAATTAAGGAGCTTAACTTATCACTTGAATCACCTAATAGTATTTCAGTTCCAGGTATTAAAGAACTTCCACTAAAACTTGAATGTAGAATTATATATAAACAAAAACAAAATGAGAATGAGATTACAGAAGAAAATAAAAGTGAATTTTATCCGAAAGATGTGGAAGGTTCATTCCATGGAGCAAATAGGGATTTCCATACAGCTTACTATGGTGAAATTGTTAGCGCATATATTATAGAATAATAGATTTTGTTATGATGTGATAACGTGCAATTAAGACTAATATTGATGTCATAAACATAATAATAAAAATAATAAACACTTTTAATTAAATTTGAAAACAATATATAAATAAAATTTTTAAGCTTTCTTATATAGTTGGTGAAACTAATGTTATTAAAAATAATGAACTAAAAAAATCAATATATAAATGGGAAGGCTTAGTCATATTAACACTGAGCCTTCTTTAAGCGAAGTTTAAATATTACCATAGTTTTGTATATTAGCGTATAAAATTAGTCATTGCTCTAGGTTCTTTTTCTGGTAACTTTATTCCAGCTTCTTTACCAGCTTGAATAGATTTTAAAAGCCATGCCATGTTTTTACCTAAGATTCTCATTGTTTGCATTCCTTCTAAATCTTGTTTTACTTCTTCAGGGGTATTCCCATGAACCATATTCCAATATTGAGAAGATACAATTGGCATATTAGAAATAGTAAAATATTTATTTAATTGTTCAAAAGCTGCAGTTGAACCACCTCTACGACAGCTTACAATTGCAGCTCCAGGTTTATGTGCAAGAAATTTACCTCCATAAGCATAAAAAAGCCTGTCCAAGAATGATGTTATAGCACCTGAAGCAGCTGCATAATGTACAGGAGAACCCAATATGATTCCATCAGCTATTTTGACTTTTTCAATTCCTTCATTTACGACATCATCATTAAATACACACTTGTTAGTAGTCTTACAACCACCACATCCTATGCATCCTCTTATAGGCTTATTTCCAATATGAAAGATTTCTGTTTCTATGTTCTCTTTTTCTAATTCATTAGAAATTTCACTTAAAGCTGTATAAGTACAGCCGTTAGCTTTAGGACTGCCATTAATAAGCAATATTTTCATTTTTAACACCTCACAAATTTATATAGTTATTTATAGTCTTTATATTACTAATATATAACAATGTAATAAAAAAATATAGAACTAACTTAAAAGTTAGATACTATCTAAAAGGAGAGTTAGCAGTTAAAGATGTATAAGGAGGTAGGATATTTATTATAAAACCTACGAGAATAATCGTAGGTCTTATAAAGAAACTATTAAATTATTATAATAATTATATATATTGTTTTTTAGTGAAGTTCTTATTATAAATAATAAGAAAATATAATTTATAATAACTTGACTTGTGCATTAATTTAAGAAAATTTACCATCGGATTTTTATTGATATTTTACCAGTATAATTTTAAATAAAAAAGTAGCATATAAACCTCAAACATGCTA
>OCAO01000604.1_pt1 | contig 10136 bp, 6 predicted proteins | sample 1477151 | NCBI WGS metagenome assembly OCAO01 (sample SAMEA2580298, study PRJEB22360) | human gut metagenome | biome: human gut; feature: human-associated habitat; material: faeces | place: Denmark | collected 2008/2010 | reverse complement strand
TCCTGTTTACCTCTTTCTCAGGAAGTTTAGTCTCCAGGATTCCCGGGGCGGTTCAGTCGGTGTCGATTAAAGCCGCATCGTTGCTGGGCGATCATAGCGAGCAAGGGAAAATTATGGGCTGGATGGAAGGGCTGCGCGGCGTCGGTGTAATGTCGCTGGCGGTGTTTACCATGTGGGTCTTTTCTCGCTTTGCACCGGATGACAGCGCCAGCCTGAAAACGGTCATTATCATCTACAGTGTGGTCTACATTTTATTGGGGATTCTGTGCTGGTTTTTTGTTAGCGATAACAACAACCTGCGCAATACCAATAACGAAGAAAAACAGTCATTCCAGCTTAGCGACATCCTGGCCGTTTTGCGCATCAGCACCACCTGGTATTGCAGCATGGTGATTTTTGGTGTCTTCACCATCTACGCCATTCTGAGTTACTCCACCAACTATCTCACCGAAATGTACGGCATGTCGCTGGTGGCGGCGAGCTACATGGGGATTGTGATCAACAAAATATTCCGCGCGCTGTGTGGTCCACTTGGCGGCATTATCACCACCTACAGTAAAGTGAAATCCCCTACCCGCGTGATCCAAATCCTTTCCGTACTCGGCTTGCTGGCGTTAACTGCCCTGCTCGTCACGAACTCTAACCCGCAATCGGTCGCGATGGGGATTGGCCTGATTTTACTGCTGGGATTCACCTGTTACGCCTCACGCGGGCTGTACTGGGCCTGCCCTGGCGAAGCGAGAACACCGTCTTACATTATGGGCACCACGGTAGGTATTTGTTCGGTGATTGGATTCCTGCCGGATGTCTTCGTTTACCCGATTATCGGCTACTGGCAAGACACCCTGCCCGCTGCAGAAGCCTACCGCAATATGTGGCTGATGGGCATGGCGGCGCTTGCCATGGTGATCGTCTTTACCTTTTTGCTGTTCCAAAAAATTCGTACTGCTGATAGCGCCCCTGCTATGGCTAGCAGCAAGTAAGTCCAGAAAATTACAGGAGAAAAATCATGTCGAAAAAATACATCATAGGGATTGATGGCGGAAGTCAGAGCACAAAAGTGGTGATGTATGATCTGGAAGGTAATGTGGTTTGCGAAGGCAAAGGCTTATTGCAGCCGATGCACACGCCAGATGCCGATACCGCAGAACATCCTGACGACGATTTATGGGCATCATTATGTTTTGCCGGTCACGATTTGATGAGTCAGTTTGCCGGAAATAAAGAAGATATTGTCGGTATTGGTCTGGGATCCATCCGTTGCTGCCGTGCGTTATTGAAAGCCGATGGCACGCCAGCTGCGCCGTTGATTAGCTGGCAGGATGCACGCGTTACACGCCCTTACGAACATACGAATCCTGACGTGGCATATGTCACCTCTTTTTCGGGTTATCTGACGCATCGCTTAACCGGCGAGTTTAAAGACAATATCGCCAACTATTTTGGTCAGTGGCCGGTGGATTATAAGAGCTGGGCATGGAGTGAAGATGCCGCAGTCATGGAGAAGTTTAATATCCCCCGTCATATGCTGTTTGATGTGCAAATGCCGGGCACTGTTCTTGGGCATATCACTCCTCAAGCCGCGCTGGCGACACATTTCCCAGCTGGGCTGCCGGTTGTTTGTACCACCAGTGATAAACCGGTAGAAGCTCTGGGAGCCGGATTACTGGATGATGAAACGGCGGTGATTTCTCTTGGCACCTACATCGCGCTGATGATGAACGGTAAAGCACTGCCGAAAGATCCGGTAGCGTACTGGCCGATTATGTCTTCTATTCCGCAAACCTTGCTGTATGAAGGTTACGGTATTCGCAAAGGCATGTGGACGGTGAGCTGGCTACGCGACATGCTAGGCGAGTCGTTAATTCAGGATGCCAAAGCACAGGATCTTTCACCGGAAGATTTGCTCAACAAAAAAGCGTCTTGTGTGCCACCTGGCTGTAATGGTCTGATGACGGTGCTGGACTGGCTGACCAATCCGTGGGAACCATACAAACGCGGGATTATGATCGGCTTTGATTCCAGCATGGATTACGCATGGATATATCGTTCGATACTGGAAAGCGTGGCGCTGACGCTGAAGAACAATTACGACAATATGTGTAATGAAATGAATCACTTTGCAAAGCATGTGATCATTACTGGCGGCGGTTCGAACAGCGATCTGTTTATGCAGATTTTTGCCGACGTGTTCAACCTTCCGGCACGCCGTAACGCCATTAATGGTTGTGCAAGTCTGGGGGCGGCGATTAATACGGCGGTAGGGCTGGGGCTATACCCGGATTACGCAACGGCTGTCGACAAAATGGTTCGCGTGAAAGATATCTTTATGCCTGTTGAGAGCAACGCCAAACGCTACGACGCGATGAATAAAGGCATTTTCAAAGACCTAACCAAACACACTGATGTGATCCTGAAAAAATCGTATGAAGTGATGCATGGGGAATTGGGGAATGAAGATTCGATCCAGAGCTGGTCGAATGCGTAAGTGAGATAAACAGTGCCGGGTAGATGATTAATCCCGGCATATTCACGTTTCCACCACAAAATACCGGGTAACCACTGCTGAATATTGTTCTCTCCTGAGCAGTGTTTATGCTTTAATTGCTAAACCGATTTAATTAGTTTAGCAATTAGTATATTGGAGCCTTTATGAGCGCAAGAGTATGGGTACTCGGTGATGCGGTTGTTGATTTATTACCCGAAAGCCAGGGGAGACTACTACAGTGTCCTGGCGGGGCGCCTGCTAATGTTGCAGTCGGTATCGCAAGGCTGGGGGGGAAAAGTGCCTTTATTGGCAAAGTTGGCGATGATCCTTTCGGTCGCTTTATGTATCAGACACTGAGTACAGAAAATGTTGATACACGTTATATGTCTCTTGATCCTCAACAACGCACCTCAATTGTGGCTGTAGGACTTGATGAGCAAGGAGAAAGAAACTTTACCTTTATGGTACGCCCAAGTGCCGATCTTTTTTTACAACCTGGTGACCTTCCTGCATTTGGGCCGGGTGAATGGCTCCATCTTTGTTCCATTGCGCTCAGTGCAGAACCTTCCCGAAGTACCGCATTTCTGGCTATGGAGAAAATACGTCAGGCTGGCGGAAACATCAGTTTTGATCCCAATATCCGCAGCGATCTCTGGCAGAGTGAAGCGCTATTAAGGAAATACCTTGATCGCGCACTTTCGCTGGCGAATATCGCTAAATTGTCCGAAGAAGAGTTGCTATTCATCAGTGGCGAAAGCCAGGTTCAGCAAGGCGCATATTCATTAGTACAACGTTATTCGTTGACTTTATTGCTTATTACACAAGGAAAAAATGGCGTACTTGTGTATTTTCAGGGGCAGTTTATCCACTATCCCGCCAAACCTGTTTCTGTCGTCGATACGACCGGGGCAGGAGATGCTTTTGTCGCTGGATTACTTGCAGGTCTGGCTGATTCTGGAATACCAACAAATACCAGACAGCTTGAACGAATCATTGCACAAGCTCAGATTTGTGGTGCTCTGGCGACCACGGCTAAAGGCGCGATGACCGCCTTACCCCGACAACACGATCTCCCTTCACAATAGTGATCCTGCTGTTGTATCTGTAACCCGATTTGTCGTGCCTGTCACATTTACTAAATCGGTTTAGCGAAAATAATTGCTCTGTCTAAAAAGTCAGCTTTATTATCAACACCTAAACCGGTTTAGCATTTTAGCAATTTTTATAATTCTCTGATGGGACGCGACAAATTATGTATAAAAAAACAACTTTGGCAATGTTAATTGCTTTGCTGACCGGTGCTACAACGGTACATGCGCAAACGGATATTAGCAGTATCGAATCTCGACTGGCGGCGTTGGAACAACGTTTAAAAAATGCGGAATCCCGCGCCCAGGCGGCAGAAGCAAGGGCCAAAACAGCTGAATTACAGGTTCAGAAACTGGCTGAAACACAACAACAAAATCAGCTAACAACTCAAGAAGTAGCACAGAGAACAGTTCAGCTCGAACAGAAATCCGCAGAAAACAGTGGTTTTGAGTTTCATGGCTATGCCCGTTCCGGGTTACTGATGAATGATGCCGCTTCCAGTAGCAAAAGTGGGCCGTATCTGACTCCCGCAGGTGAAACTGGTGGAGCTGTTGGCCGTCTGGGAAATGAAGCCGATACCTATGTCGAGTTAAATGTAGAACATAAACAAACACTGGATAACGGTGCGACCACACGCTTTAAAGCAATGTTGGCTGACGGACAAAGAGATTACAACGACTGGACTGGCGGCTCCAGTAACCTGAATATCCGACAGGTTTTTGCCGAACTGGGCGCATTACCAAGTTTTACCGGAGCATTCAAAGACAGTACTGTCTGGGCTGGTAAACGCTTTGATCGCGACAATTTTGATATTCACTGGTTAGACTCCGATGTCGTATTTTTAGCGGGAACGGGCGGCGGTATCTATGACGTAAAATGGAACGATACATTCCGCAGTAACTTTTCTCTCTACGGACGTAATTTCGGCGATCTTGATGATATCGACAATAACGTTCAGAACTACATCCTCACCATGAATCATTATGCAGGCCCCTTCCAGTTGATGGTTAGCGGATTACGGGCAAAAGATAATGATGATCGAAAAGATGCCAATGGTGATCTCATTCAAACTGATGCTGCAAATACTGGCGTACATGCGTTAGTTGGTCTGCACAATGACACTTTCTATGGCCTGCGTGAAGGGACGGCAAAAACAGCACTGCTATATGGCCATGGCCTGGGTGCGGAAGTCAAAGGGATTGGCTCCGATGGCGCTCTGCTGTCTGAGGCGAATACCTGGCGCTTCGCATCTTACGGCACAACACCTCTGGGAAGCGGTTGGTATGTTGCGCCAGCAATTCTCGCGCAAAGCAGTAAAGATCGTTACGTCAAAGGCGATAGCTACGAATGGGTGACCTTCAATACACGTCTGATCAAAGAGGTAACACAGAATTTTGCTCTGGCCTTTGAGGGTAGCTATCAATATATGGATCTGAAGCCAAAGGGGTATCAAAACCACAACGCCGTAAACGGCAGCTTCTATAAACTCACCTTTGCTCCAACTCTAAAAGCTAACGATATCAATAATTTCTTTAGCCGTCCGGAGCTTCGCCTGTTTGCCACCTGGATGGACTGGAGCAGCAAACTTGATGATTTTGCCAGCAATGACGCTTTCGGCAGCAGTGGTTTCAATACTGGCGGAGAGTGGAATTTTGGTGTCCAAATGGAAACCTGGTTTTAATACCAGACAGCCTCACGGATGTGAGGCTTTTACTGAAATAACAATGAATTAGAGGGTTATATGGATTTCGATAAAATCGCCCAATCGTTGCTTCCTTTATTAGGTGGTAAGGAGAACATCACCAGTGCAGCACATTGCGCCACTCGCCTACGGCTGGTACTGGTTGACGACACACTTGCCGATCAACATGCCATTGGCCAGATTGATGGAGTGAAAGGTTGTTTTCGTAATTCAGGGCAAATGCAAATCATCTTTGGCACCGGCGTGGTTAATAAAGTCTATGCTGCCTTTATTCAGGTTGCAGGTATTAGCGAATCCAGTAAAGCAGATACCGCTCGACTCGCCGCTCAAAAACTCAATCCTTTTCAGCGAATAGCACGGCTACTTTCTAATATTTTTGTCCCCATCATTCCAGCCATTGTTGCTTCTGGTTTATTAATGGGGCTTCTGGGAATGGTGAAAACATATGGCTGGGTGAATGCCGATAATGCGATTTATATCCTGCTGGATATGTGCAGTTCAGCCGCATTTATTATTCTCCCCATCCTTATTGGCTTTACTGCTGCTCGTGAATTTGGTGGAAATCCTTATCTTGGCGCGACATTAGGAGGGATTCTGACTCACCCGGCACTCACAAATGCCTGGGGCGTTGCTGCGGGATTTCAGACAATGAACTTCTTCGGTTTTGAAATCGCCATGATTGGCTATCAGGGAACGGTTTTCCCCGTGCTTCTGGCAGTATGGTTTATGAGCATAGTGGAAAAACAGTTACGCAGGTTTATCCCTGATGCTCTGGATCTCATTCTGACGCCATTTCTGACTGTCGTCATTTCTGGCTTTATCGCTCTTTTGATTATTGGCCCGGCAGGACGAGCGTTAGGTGACGGTATCTCTTTCGTTCTCAGCACGCTGATTGCACACGCAGGCTGGTTAGCAGGGTTGTTATTCGGTGGACTATATTCAGCGATTGTTATTACGGGTATTCATCATAGCTTCCACGCAATTGAAGCAGGACTTTTAGGTAACCCTGCAATCGGTGTTAATTTCCTGCTGCCTATTTGGGCAATGGCAAACGTTGCGCAAGGCGGTGCATGTCTGGCGGTATGGTTTAAAACCAAAGATACAAAAATTAAAGCAATCACCCTACCCTCGGCCTTTTCCGCAATGTTAGGGATTACTGAAGCCGCTATTTTTGGTATCAACCTTCGTTTTGTTAAACCTTTTATTGCGGCCTTAATTGGTGGCGCTGCCGGCGGTGCCTGGGTTGTCTCTGTTCACGTTTATATGACTGCCGTTGGTCTGACCGCAATACCCGGCATGGCAATAGTTCAGCCAACATCGTTGGTTAATTATATTATTGGAATGGTGATTGCTTTCGCTGTCGCTTTTAGCCTCTCTTTATTACTCAAATACAAAACGGACGAGGAGTAATGTCGATGCCTTCACAAATGCCCGCGATTTTACAGGCAGTGATGAAAGGTCAGTCCAAAGCACTGGCAGATGCCCACTATCCTTGTTGGCATCTCGCTCCCGTCACCGGACTAATGAACGATCCAAATGGCTTTTGCTGGTCTGGAGGCCGCTATCATCTGTTTTATCAGTGGAATCCACTGGCTTGTGATCATAAGTACAAATGTTGGGGGCACTGGAGTTCGACGGATTTATTGCACTGGCAGCATGAACCATTAGCGCTAATGCCCGATAAAGAGTACGACCGTAATGGTTGTTACTCAGGAAGCGCGGTTAATAATCAGGGCGTTCTCACACTTTGCTATACCGGTAATGTTAAGTTTGATGATGGCAGCAGAACGGCATGGCAATGCCTGGCCACCGAAAATAACCAGGGCGGGTTTGATAAACTAGGCCCTGTCATACCGTTACCTGATGGTTACACCGGACATGTTCGTGATCCAAAAGTCTGGAAGCACAACAGCCAATGGTACATGGTGCTTGGCGCGCAAGATAAAGAGAAACGGGGGAAAGTGCTGCTGTATTCCTCTGTCGATCTCTATACCTGGTCTTTTCATGGAGAAATTGCTGGTAACGGTCTGAATGAAATAGATAACGCAGGATACATGTGGGAATGTCCTGATTTTTTCGCCCTTGATGGTGAATACATTCTCCTCTGTTGCCCCCAGGGAATGGTGCGCGAACATGAGCGCTATCTGAATACTTATCCCTGCGCCTGGCTACATGGACAGTTTGATTACGAGACAGGCAAATTTACGCATGGCGCTTTCTCAGAGCTGGATGCGGGATTTGAATTCTATGCACCACAGACGATGGAAGCCCCGGACGGGCGACGATTGCTGGTCGGCTGGATGGGGGTTCCTGATGGCGAAGAGATGTTGCAACCAACCAGAAAGCATCATTGGCAGCATCAAATGACCTGTTTTCGCGAACTCTCATTCCAGAAGGGAAAATTGTTTCAGATGCCAATCAGGGAACTCGCGCAACTGCGTGAAGCTGAACACTTCTGGCAAGGAAAAGCAGATCATGCGCCGCATGTCGAAATTGAACGCCTGGAAATGGACATCATTCCATCAGGCGAGCTACATCTGAATTTTGGCAACGCACTGGCACTGCATCTTAATGACGATGGTATTCAACTACAGAGGAAAAGCCTTGCAGGGCAAGAGAAACTAACTCGTTACTGGCGAGGAAGCGTAACGTCACTGAAGATTCTCTGTGACAGTTCCAGCATAGAGATATTCATCAATAATGGCGAAGGCGTAATGAGCAATCGTTATTTTCCCCATCATCCAGCTTCGCTGATATTACAGGGCGAGTCTGACGTCACGTTACACTACTGGTCGCTACGCGCCTGCATGGTAGAATGAGGGTTTTGAATTACGGATCCTCGTCGTGAGAAAAACCAAACGCGTTACTATTAAAGACATTGCTGAACTGGCGGGAGTGTCGAAAGCAACCGCCAGTCTGGTTCTCAATGGTCGTGGCAAAGAGTTACGTGTTGCGCAGGAAACGCGTGAGCGTGTGCTGAGTATTGCCCAACAGCAGCATTATCAGCCCAGCATTCATGCCCGCTCATTACGGGACAACCGCAGTCATACCATTGGTCTTGTCGTTCCTGAAATCACTAACTACGGATTTGCAGTATTTTCCCATGAACTGGAAACATTGTGTCGGGAAGCGGGTGTCCAGCTCCTCATATCCTGTACTGATGAAAATCCTTCACAGGAAACAATGGTGGTGAACAATATGATTGCCCGCCAGGTTGATGGGTTAATCGTCGCATCCAGTATGCTGCATGATAATGACTATCAAAAACTTAGCGAGCAATTACCTGTTGTGTTGTTCGATCGCCACATGAACGGCAGCACATTGCCATTGGTCATTACTGACTCAGTTTCTCCCACCGCCACCCTGGTGGCAGATATTGCACGAAGTCACCCGGATGAATTCTATTTTCTGGGGGGACAACCCCGTTTGTCACCGACTCGCGATCGACTGGAAGGATTTACACAAGGCTTGCAGCAAGCCGGAGTAACGCTACAACCTGAATGGATTATTCACGGTAATTATCATCCGAGCTCAGGCTATGAAATGTTTGCCGCGCTATGCGCTCGTTTAGGACGTCCCCCTAAAGCCTTATTCACTGCCGCTTGTGGATTACTGGAAGGCGTTCTGCGCTATATGAGCCAATATAATTTACTCGACAGTAAAATCCACCTGGCGAGTTTTGATGATCATTACTTGTATGATTCACTTTCGGTAAGAATCGACACAATACAACAGGATAATCGCCAACTTGCTTTTCACTGCTTTGAGCTTATTTCGCAACTGATTGAAGGTGAAACGCCATCCCCATTACAGCGTTATCTTCCAGCCAGTCTACAAAAACGCTACCGATAATCCCGTCACTATCTTGCATCGCCCCTGTAAAACGGGGCGATTATTTTCATCCTGAACGTTAAATATTAATGATGAATAATCAAATCAGGCAATATTCAAATATTTATGTGTCTGCATCGACAAACGCCAGTTGCGCGCTATGCAGGTATCGATACATAAACGCGTAGCATCTTCCTTTTGGCTAATCGGCTGCAGTGCAATGACTCGCGGTTTATCATCGGTCAGCGTTGCCAGTAGTTCATCCAGTGCTTCAATATCACGTACGCGCCCCACTGGATGCTTGATTTCGTTGGCTCGCTCCAGTGCCTGTGACAACACTTCATAGCCGCCGCGCATGTTCAGCTTTGGTGATACGGTAACCCAGGTATTCGGTGTGCAGCGTACCTCATGAGTACCACTGGTTTCGATCTGGCAGCTAAAACCGTTCTTTTCGAGCAGATCAGTCAGTGGCAGCAAATCATGAATGCAAGGCTCACCACCCGTAATCACCACATGCCGTGCGGTGTATCCCTGGCGACCAATGACAGCCAGCAAATCTTCACTGCTCGCAGCCCCCCACTTATCACTCTCTTTGGTCTTCGCCAGAATGCTGAAAAGGGAGACTTCCCGATCCTCAAGCTTTTCCCAGGTGTGTTTGGTGTCGCACCAGGCACAGCCAACCGGGCATCCCTGTAAACGAATAAAAATGGCGGGGACGCCGGTAAAGTACCCCTCACCTTGCAGGGTCTGGAACATCTCGTTAATCGGGTACTGCATAGCATTCTCTGTGAAGTGGATAATTGTTAATTATTGCAGATCCTGCCACAACAATCATGTCTTATTAACATTCTGTTACAGGCAGGTTTAAAGAAAAATGAGAAACAGAACGTTAATAATAAAAGGAAGTAACGTATTATGTCAGAAATAAATAAAGTAAAGTGAGGTGTACTGGCAATAGCGGACACAACCATTTGTTCTTTTTTTAAGCAGCCATCTGATGATATTTTTCCCTGAAGGCTGCCGGGG
>OCAO01000601.1_pt1 | contig 10193 bp, 10 predicted proteins | sample 1477151 | NCBI WGS metagenome assembly OCAO01 (sample SAMEA2580298, study PRJEB22360) | human gut metagenome | biome: human gut; feature: human-associated habitat; material: faeces | place: Denmark | collected 2008/2010 | reverse complement strand
TCGGGGAGGAGAGGCAGGGAAATAGTCCGACTACGCCCTGCCTCTTACTCTACTCTGGGCAGGAAATCGCTGGTGCTATCTGGCGGTCGTCATGGATCTTTTTGCCCGCAGGGTTATCGGCTGGAGCCTGTCAGCGAATGCCGATACTGCACTGATAAGCAGTGCCTTGCGGATGGCGTATGAGGTGCGTGGTCAGCCGCGGGACGTCATGTTCCATAGCGACCAGGGAAGTCAGTATACAGGACTGAAATATCAACAGCTTCTCTGGCGTTACAGGATAAAGCAAAGTGTCAGCCGACGGGGAAACTGCTGGGATAACAGTCCTATGGAACGCTTCTTCCGCAGTCTGAAAACAGAATGGGTGCCGACGGATGGTTACGTAGGCAAGGACGAGGCCCGGCAACAAATTAGCGGTTATATCCTGAATTATTACAATAGCGTCAGGCCTCACCATTACAACGGTGGGTTGACGCCGGAAGAATCAGAGAACAGATACCGTTTTTACTGTAAAACCGTGGCCAATATTACTTGACCACTACAGTTTACACATCATCCCATGGTGGCAGCCGGTTAACTTTCCTGCGCCACCAGTGGAAAGAGGCCATGAGCAGTCCGGACAAAAACCCCCCCGTGATACTTATAATAATGGCCTCACCTGCCACCATTCCTGACGGCCCCCAGTAGATAAACCACATTGCACATCCCCAGGAAATGCCCCATAAGCCCCCCGTCAGCACCGTGACCTGCCAGAACGGCATAAAGGGTAATGGCGGAAGCCGGATACCCAGCCGCCAGAGAATACGCAGAAGAGGAGGGGCATAATTGCTCCGCCACATCTTTTTGCTGTCCATCAGGGCAATGGCCCGGGCTTTTTTCTGCTCAAAAGTCACAGGAGCACCTCCGTTCCATGATGTAAACGTGACACAGCTTATTGTTATTGATTATTATTATCATGCTGTGGTTATGTTGTCATGCATCAGTACACTGACAAAAGTGCAAAAGAAAGGAAAACTGGCAGATGAACAGAAAATATTATTTTAATAATATGTGGTGGGGATGGGTGACGGGGGGATATATGCTGTATATGTCATGGGATTATGATTTTAAATACAGATTACTGTTCTGGTGTATTTCTCTCTGCGGAATGGTTTTGTATCCGGTTGCAAAATGGTATATTGAAGATACAGCTCTGAAATTTACCCGGCCTGATTTCTGGAACAGCGGTTTTTTTACTGATACACCTGGAAAAATGGGATTGCTTGCTGTTTATACGGGTACTGTTTTCATATTATCTCTTCCGTTAAGTATGATATATATTCTTTCTGTTATTATAAAAAGGCTGTCTGTAAGATAGACAGCCTGTCTTATATTTTATTTAAATACCCCAGAACTTATGCCACAAGAATTATCTAAAAGTTGCCGTTCTACTCCGTTAGTTTGTAGTTCTATCATAGTCTTATTAACTCGATCACGAGGTCTGTATGACGGGGAAGCTTGCGCTGTAAGATTATATGATAATGCACATATTGTAATGATAGTTGTTTTTATCTTTGTGTTTAATGTGAAAATTTTATAAAGCATATAATGTTCCCTATTTTTATTTTGTTTATAATTTATTGGTTGTATGTTAAATCTATCATAAGTCTAATGATTAAAATGGTTAGTGGTGTCAGGATTAGTGAAAATAAAGGATGTAATATGCTATTCTTTCTCTGTAAGTACTTGAGAATACTAAACCATAGTACAAGAATGATTATGTACATGTAGTGAGAATTGGAAAACATAGTTTCTTCCCGTGTTAATGAGAGTATGTGTTTTTATGTGGGGATATGTACACCCCATATAGATGTATTATGTTATATTTATAATATACCTCGGCAAAATAAAAGGATTGTTATAGAAATAGGGAAGGCTATAAAAAAGCTTATATTAAGGTCTGTTTTCTTCTTAGAAAAATAATTCTTTGTTCTAATTATTATAGATGTAATCCCCCAAACAATAAAAAGAATGGAGCTGCTTGTAATTATTTGATATATCAAAATTGTTTTCCTCTATTTTTGTGTAGATAGATGTTAATGGCACTGGGTGCATTTATTCGTAATTTCTTTTTCCATGCTGGGCCAGCAGGAGCATTTGAACAGAAACTTGATTAATCATGAAAACACATCACTTATCGAAGAAAAAATATAAACTAACAGAATAACTATAGATGCAGGGAAAGCTAAGAATAAGCTTATAGCTGGGGCTGTTTTTTTGTTGAATTTCCAGTTTGTGACTCTGATTATTACAGCTATAGTCATCCAGACTATAATTAAAATAGAACTGCCATTGATAAAATCATATTTCAAAATAAATTCTCCTGTATTTGTCACTCAATCGGTGGTTTATGTGACTATATTCGCAAAAACTGGTCGCAGAAAAGTCCTGTTTTCAGCTTGGAAACCCGGTAATCAGAATAATGGATAGGGGAACAAAAATCTCTGTATAGAACGCTCCATTGAGGGAGAGAAAACTTGTCGTTTTGAGCCGTTCGGTGTTCAGAACGCACGAAACCGATCGCACATCGCTTTCGTGCATAGTTATGCAGCCCTCTAAAAACGATTCTGGCGCGTTTTTCTGGTTTGGCCTGGTGTTTTCTTGTCTTTTTGCGTTTTTTGCGCCAGAAAGCGACTGAGGGCGTTTTAAGGGGTACGTACAACGGGAGTTATGGTAAATGGATCGGTTTTTCGGGAAGGATCGACAGGATTTGCCGTTGGGTGTAGTGTAAGCGACTGAAAAACAAACGCCCCTGAAATTCGTGTCTATCCGCCAAGACTTTCACGAAAATACAGGGGCGATGTCGGTCGATAACCTGGAAGGAATCGTAACACATGAGCGCCGCGCTTCAATACTTCGAAGAAAATTTACCCCACCGTCCCTATCACACGGATGATCTCGCTTTCGGCCTTCGTATCTCCGGCAAAGGGCGCGCGCTTCTTGCACGGTATATCCAGCAGAACCAGCCTCATGCACAGTTCTGGCTGGTTTTTGACGTTGACCGCGAGGGGGCTGCGATTGACTGGAGCGACCGGAACGCTCCCGCGCCGAACATCACCGTTAAAAATCCTGTGAACGGACACGCTCACCTGCTCTACGCACTCAACATCGCCGTGAGAACCGCGCCTGATGCCTCGGTTAAGGCGCTGAAATATGCCGCAGCGGTTGAACGTTCGCTGTGTGAGAAACTTTGTGCGGATGTGAACTACAGCGGCCTGATTTGCAAAAATCCGTTCCACCTGGAATGGCTGGTGATGGAGTGGCGCGAGGAAGCCTATACCCTCGATGAACTGGCTGATTATCTCGATTTGAGCGCCTCAGAGCGTCGTAGCATCGATAAACATTACGGGATGGGGCGAAACTGCCATCTGTTCGAAATGACGCGCAAATGGGCTTACAGGGCGATTCGTCAGGGCTGGCCAGCGTTCTCACAGTGGCTTGAAGCGGTGATCCAGCGTGTCGAAATGTACAATGCATCGCTTCCCGTTCCGCTTTCACTGGCTGAATGTCGGGCTATTGGCAAGAGCATTGCGAAATACACGCACAGGAACTTCACGCCGGAAACTTTCGCACAGTATGTGGCTGATACGCACACATTAACGTACGTTTTCGTTCCATTGGCCCTCACCCCCCGATAACGACCCAGGTAGCGCGCCGTATTCCCCCCGCCGGCCGTTTTCTTCGACATGTACATCAGGCGCGGAACTCATCGGGGCGCGGGAATGAAATCCCATTCAGACTCCGGATAGATTCAAGCAAGCCCACTTATCGTCAAAATCGGTGTTGCAAAAACGGGAGTGACCATAGATCCGTTTTCCAAGCGGACCCATAATATCGGCTGGTAAACATCACTCGCTAGTGCATTCTTTTTGTTGGTAATGATAATCATTTACATTCATTCTTTGATGTTTTATCATAATTAATGTTTTGTCAATAAATATATGGAAACATATTGTTTCAGATGGGAATATGAGAAAGTTCATCCTTATTTCTATGATAACGTTAGCTAGTGTTAGTCTGGGAGCCTGCAGACAGAATGTCACCATAAAGCAGGATGCGCCAGGGCAGAAAGCTTTCCTGACTGACGGGCAGATTTACGATTTGCACAGTGGCAAAATTATTTCTAGCAGCGAGCTTTTGGCGGATCTTGCTACCGCTCAACATCTTATTATTGGTGAAAAACACGATAATGCCGAGCATCATCAGATTGAGCTTTGGCTTATTCAAAATTTGCTCATCCAGCGACCACAGGGGAGTGTGTTGCTTGAGATGTTGACGTCAGAGCAACAGCCCCGAGTTAACCAAGTTAAATGTTGGCTGAAAGATAATCCTGTGGTTCGAGATAGCCGTGTTCAGGAACTACTTAACTGGCAAAAAGGGTGGTCCTGGGAGATGTATGGCGACATCGTCATGCAGCTATTACGTGGGCCTTACCCGCTGCTCAATGCCAACATTGGCCGGGAGCAGATATTGGCACTGTACAAAAAAAACGAATTTCCTAAAGGAAAAAAATCCACTGCACCTGTGGTACAAGAAGCTCTGCGTGAAACCATCATATCTATGCATGAAGGCAACCTTGAAAGCCAGCAACTGACGTCAATGCTCTCTATTCAGCAGCAGCGGGATCGCTACATGGCCCGCCAGCTTCTGAGTGCCCCGGTACCGTCGTTGTTGATTGCAGGTGGTTATCACGCGTCAAAAAGCATGGGCGTACCGTTACACATGGAAGATCTTGCCACCGGCACCCATCCAGTGGTGTTGATGCTTGCAGAAAAAGGAATGAACATCACAGTAGATCATGCTGACTACGTGTGGTTTGTAGCGCCAGATACAACAAAAAGGTAAACCATGGATGATGAATATTCTCCACTTCTCACAGTCGGTAAAATGGAGCAGCTGGTTTATCTGTTCTCTACTGCTTCATGGACTGATTTTCCTTGCGTTTATCTGGCGTTTTTCCGAAGTTCAGCCCGCTATGTCTCCTGCACCGGCGATCATGCTGCAATGGGCAGAAATTATAGAGGCTCCTTCTTCTCCACTTTCGCTTCCGGTGGGAATCGCTCAACAGGAGTCCGCAGTGACAGAAGAAAAGCAACAAACTGAGGACAGACAACAACGTCCTGTCACTGAAGACAGTGATGCAACCATTGAAATAACTAGGAAGAAAAAGTCATCCGATGGAGAAAAGAAAAAGACACGTCCACCTCGTAAGATAAAGGCTCAAACCAGCGACAGCAACCCCACAGCCGTTTCCAGTAATGCTGCACCTCAGGCTCTGGTCGAATCGTCCCGTATTGCTGCGCCTTTTAACAGTGACTCAACAAAGCGAGATAATTCTGAGGCATCTTGGGAAAGCAGAGTAAAAGGCCACCTAAACCGTTATAAACGTTACCCTGGCGATGCCAGAAAACGTGCACGAACCGGCACAGCCGTCGTGACTTTTACCGTAAACACGGAAGGCACTATTGTCAGTAGTTTCTTGGAAATCTCTTCAGGAACCTTTTCTCTTGACCGCGAAGCTATTGCTGTTTTAGAACGCGCTCAACCACTTCCCAAACCACCGCCTGAAATATTGGAGGGAGGATTATTTAAAGTAAAAATGCCGATTACCTTTAAGTTGAAGGAGTAAAGGGATAATTGGCCGTTCAAGTTCATTTAACTGAAATTTAATTTTCATTTTTATGCTGAACATTTTATCAAACTTTTCCACTGTCAAAAAAATCAAAAAGACAGTAGAACATAATTAATAAACAAATAGTTATACTTATCTTTATTAATATTATACCCAAGGAAATTTATGAACGTTATAAAACTGGCTATCGGCTCAGGCATATTATTGCTCAGCTGCGGTGCTTACTCACAATCCATCAGTGAAAAAACTAATTCCGACAAAAAAGGAGCGGCAGAATTCAGTCCGCTCAGCGTTTCTGTCGGGAAGACGACCAGTGAGCAGGAAGCTCTCGAGAAAACAGGCGCGACCAGTTCCCGGACAACGGACAAAAACCTGCAATCACTTGACGCAACAGTGCGTAGTATGCCTGGTACTTATACTCAAATAGATCCTGGTCAGGGAGCAATCAGTGTGAATATTCGAGGCATGAGCGGATTTGGTCGTGTAAACACTATGGTCGATGGTATTACCCAGAGTTTTTACGGAACCTCTACCTCCGGAACAACGACGCATGGTTCAACTAACAATATGGCTGGCGTACTTATAGATCCTAACTTACTGGTAGCAGTTGATGTTACACGCGGTGACAGCAGTGGCTCTGAAGGGATCAACGCCCTTGCCGGTAGTGCAAATATGCGTACTATTGGCGTTGACGATGTAATATTTAACGGTAATACATATGGCCTTCGTTCACGTTTCTCTGTCGGTAGTAATGGGCTGGGACGCAGCGGAATGATCGCCCTTGGTGGAAAAAGCGACGCTTTTACGGATACGGGAAGCATTGGCGTTATGGCTGCTGTGAGCGGCAGTTCTGTGTACTCTAATTTCTCAAATGGTTCTGGAATTAACAGCAAAGAGTTTGGTTATGATAAATATATGAAGCAGAACCCCAAATCCCAACTGTATAAAATGGATATCAGACCAGACGAATTTAACAGCTTCGAACTTTCCGCTCGAACCTATGAAAATAAATTTACACGTCGTGATATAACCAGTGACGACTATTACATTAAATATCATTACACCCCTTTTTCTGAATTAATTGACTTTAACGTAACGGCCAGTACCAGTCGCGGTAATCAAAAGTATCGTGATGGCTCGCTGTATACTTTCTACAAAACCTCAGCGCAAAATCGTTCTGACGCGCTGGATATCAACAATACCAGCCGGTTCACTGTCGCGGACAATGACCTGGAGTTTATGCTGGGCAGCAAACTGATGCGTACCCGCTATGACCGGACCATTCACTCAGCGGCGGGCGACCCGAAAGCGAATCAGGAATCGATCGAGAACAATCCGTTCGCACCCTCCGGCCAGCAGGATATTTCAGCGCTGTATACCGGGCTGAAGGTTACGCGCGGCATCTGGGAGGCAGATTTCAATCTCAACTACACACGTAACAGGATCACAGGGTACAAGCCCGCCTGCGATTCACGCGTTATCTGCGTGCCACAGGGTAGCTACGATATTGACGATAAAGAGGGTGGCTTCAACCCTTCAGTTCAGCTTTCTGCTCAGGTAACACCATGGCTTCAGCCGTTCATTGGCTACAGCAAATCCATGCGCGCCCCGAACATCCAGGAGATGTTCTTCTCTAATTCAGGAGGCGCATCCATGAACCCATTCCTGAAGCCTGAACGTGCAGAAACCTGGCAGGCGGGTTTTAACATTGATACCAGAGATTTACTGGTCGAACAGGATGCCCTGCGCTTTAAGGCTCTGGCGTACCGCAGCAGGATCCAGAACTACATCTACAGCGAGTCTTATCTGGTTTGTTCTGGAGGTCGTAAATGCAGTCTGCCTGAGGTGATTGGCAATGGCTGGGAGGGCATTAGCGATGAATACAGCGACAATATGTACATCTACGTTAACTCGGCAAGCGACGTTATCGCAAAGGGCTTCGAACTGGAGATGGATTATGATGCAGGTTTTGCTTTTGGCCGACTCTCTTTCAGCCAGCAGCAAACAGACCAGCCAACCTCCATCGCCAGCACCCACTTTGGCGCAGGGGATATAACCGAACTGCCCAGAAAATACATGACGCTGGATACTGGTGTTCGCTTCTTCGATAACGCGTTGACCCTGGGCACTATCATAAAATACACAGGCAAGGCTCGTCGCCTGTCGCCTGATTTTGAGCAGGACGAACATACCGGCGCAATAATCAAACAGGATTTGCCGCAGATCCCAACGATTATCGATCTCTATGGTACTTACGAGTACAACCGCAACCTGACACTGAAACTTTCGGTACAAAACCTGATGAACAGAGATTATTCGGAGGCGCTGAATAAGCTCAACATGATGCCAGGTCTTGGTGACGAGACCCACCCAGCCAATTCCGCGCGTGGCAGAACATGGATATTTGGCGGGGACATTCGTTTCTGATGACAATTTCCGCTAGGTTCAGACAATACGTTTTCTCTCTTATGTCAATTTTATTGCAGGAACGAAAAATGAATATTTTCACTTTATCCAAAGCACCGCTATACCTGTTAATTTCACTATTTTTACCCACGATGGCCATGGCTATCGATCCACCTGAACGCGAACTTTCGCGATTTGCCCTGAAAACGAATTACCTTCAGTCCCCTGATGAAGGCGTCTATGAACTGGCGTTTGATAATGCCAGTAAAAAGGTGTTTGCAGCAGTCACCGATCGTGTAAATCGTGAAGCCAATAAAGGCTATCTGTATTCGTTTAATTCAGATTCGCTGAAAGTCGAAAATAAATACACGATGCCATACCGGGCATTTTCGCTGGCGATAAATCAGGATAAACATCAGCTCTATATCGGACACACCCAGTCAGCGTCCCTGCGTATCAGTATGTTTGACACCCCAACCGGCAAACTGGTAAGAACCAGCGACAGGTTAAGTTTTAAAGCGGCAAACGCTGCAGATTCGCGTTTTGAGCATTTTCGCCATATGGTTTACAGCCAGGATTCCGATACCCTGTTTGTGAGTTATAGCAATATGCTGAAAACGGCCGAGGGCATGAAGCCTCTGCATAAGCTGTTAATGCTCGACGGGACGACGCTTGCCTTAAAAGGCGAGGTTAAGGATGCTTACAAAGGTACAGCGTATGGTCTGACGATGGATGAAAAAACACAGAAAATCTACGTTGGCGGAAGAGATTACATCAACGAAATTGATGCGAAAAATCAGACGCTGCTGCGTACCATCCCGTTGAAAGATCCGAGACCACAAATCACAAGTGTGCAGAATCTGGCGGTGGACTCCGCTTCTGACCGTGCCTTTGTGGTGGTATTCGACCATGACGATCGTTCCGGTACAAAAGATGGACTCTATATTTTTGACTTACGCGACGGTAAACAGCTTGGCTATGTGCACACAGGAGCCGGAGCTAACGCGGTGAAATACAATCCGAAATATAACGAACTGTATGTCACCAACTTCACTAGCGGCACCATCAGCGTAGTGGATGCCACCAAATACAGCATCACCCGTGAATTTAACATGCCGGTCTACCCAAACCAGATGGTGTTGTCGGACGATATGGATACCCTTTACATTGGCATCAAAGAAGGCTTTAACCGCGATTGGGATCCTGATGTGTTTGTGGAAGGAGCTAAAGAACGTATTCTGAGCATTGATTTGAAAAAGTCGTGATCGGGGGGAAAAAACATGGGATAAAAACTCCGTTATTCCACTAAACTGGCCGGACTAGGAAAAGCAAACATCTCTGTCCTGCCGGTACGCCTGTTACGCCGCTCCATGAGGCTGAGGAATCTCCAGAAAACGAGACAGGCACAGCATTGTACGATCAACTGATTTGTGCCAATAATTAAATGAAATCACAGCTATGCCTGTTCATGGGGTTCTAGGCCGGAACCCCAGATTTTTCCGATTGTTTGTTTTCTAACTGATTATTCAGTAGTTTTAGAGGGCTGACGCTCAGTGGAACGAAAACTCACGTTAAGAGGTTTTGACTATGATAAAAGTCAAAGTAGGGGTGAGTTTGGATATGGAAATTATTGTACTATAAGGAGAGCATGAAAAACCCTGGGGCAGTCACTGAATGAGGGACCAGCAGCGGTAAAATAACCAGCATAATTTCTGCATGGTCGATTTTCATACCGTGACAGGCTGTTTTTTATACTTGCACCGATTCCCGGGCACACTTAGCCTGTGTCAGGCCGGCATATACCTCAGCAGACTGATATCCCGCGCGTTTTTCTTCAGCCCTGATACATTCAGCCCCGCAATGGCCCGGCGGTATACCATCCGGCCGCCGCACAGCACGCATTCGAACGGGTCACGACTCAGGAACTGTTTCACCATTTGTGCATAGCACACTTTCGCCACTGCTTCCGGTTTATCCATCCCCAGAGCACGGTACACCTGCGGCAGCTTCTCTCCACACACCCGGTTGGCAAGGAACCCGAAGTACCTCACCATCTTAAAAAACTGAACCGCCCCGGGAATCCTGGAGACTAAACTTCCTGAGAAAGAGGTAAACAGGA
>OCAO01000596.1_pt1 | contig 10270 bp, 7 predicted proteins | sample 1477151 | NCBI WGS metagenome assembly OCAO01 (sample SAMEA2580298, study PRJEB22360) | human gut metagenome | biome: human gut; feature: human-associated habitat; material: faeces | place: Denmark | collected 2008/2010 | reverse complement strand
CCGATCGCCTGCTCAAGGAGGCGCTCAACCCCGGGCACGGCGGGTTCGCCTACCTCATCATGACCGAGGACGCGATGATCGGCGCGCTCGACCCGAACGGCTTCCGACCGCTGTCCCTCGGCAAGATGAAGAACGGCGCCTACGTGCTCGCCTCCGAGACCTGCGCTCTCGACGTCGTCGGCGCCGAACTGGTACGCAACATCCGCCCCGGAGAGATCATCGTGGTCAACGACCACGGCTACAAGATCGTGCAGTACACCAACAAGACGCAGCTGGCCATCTGCTCCATGGAATACATCTACTTCGCCCGCCCGGACTCCAACATCTACGGCGTGAACGTGCACTCCGCCCGCAAGCGCATGGGCGCGCGCCTGGCCGAGGAATCCCCGGTCGACGCCGACATGGTCATCGGCGTGCCCAACTCGTCGCTGTCCGCCGCGTCCGGTTACGCCGAGGCCGCGCACCTGCCCAACGAAATGGGCCTGATCAAGAACCAGTACGTGGCCCGCACCTTCATCCAGCCCACGCAGGAGCTGCGCGAGCAGGGCGTGCGCATGAAACTGTCCGCCGTCCGCGGTGTCGTGCGCGGCAAGCGCGTCATCGTCATCGACGATTCGATCGTGCGCGGAACCACGTCCAAGCGCATCGTCCAGCTGCTCAAGGAAGCCGGCGCCGCCGAAGTGCACATGCGCATCAGCTCGCCGCCGCTCAAATACCCGTGCTTCTACGGCATCGACATCTCCACCACCAAGGAGCTGATCGCCGCGAAGAAATCCGTCGAGGAGATCCGCGACTTCATCGGCGCCGACTCCCTCGCCTTCCTGTCGCTCGACGGCTTGGTCGAATCCATCGGCCTCAACGCGCAGGCACCCTACGGCGGACTGTGCGTCGCCTACTTCAACGGCGACTACCCGACCGCGCTCGACGACTACGAGACCGACTTCCTCAAGTCCCTCACCCCCGAGGACCGTGTCCGTCTGCCCGAATTCGCGCTCTACAAGAGCAAGTACGAAGGCAACGAGTACACCACCGCGCCGACGCAGCAATAAAGGCGTTCCAGCACCACAGACCAATCCCAATCCCGACACAACCCAACAAGCATCATCCAAGAAAGGTACGTCATGCCACAAGCATATGAAAACGCCGGTGTCAGCGTGGAAGCCGGCTACGAGGTCGTCAAGCGCATCAAATCGCACGTCGCCCGCACCAACCGTCCCGGCGTCGTCTCGGGGGTGGCGCCGCCCGCGCCACCCGCCCCGGCGTCGTCGGCGGCATCGGCGGCTTCGGCGGCCTGTTCGACCTCGCGTCCCTCGGCTACAAGGAGCCCGTGCTGATCTCCGGCACCGACGGCGTCGGCACCAAGCTCGTCGTCGCCAAGATGGTCGACAAGCACGACACCATCGGCGTCGACTGCGTGGCCATGTGCGTCAACGACATCGCCGCCCAAGGCGCCGAGCCGCTGTTCTTCCTCGACTACATCGCCTGCGGCAAGAACGATCCGGCGCTGCTCGAACAGGTCGTCTCCGGCGTGGCCGACGGATGCGTGCAGTCCGATGCCGGTCTGATCGGCGGCGAGACCGCCGAAATGCCCGGCATGTATGACGAAGACGAATACGATCTGGCCGGATTCGCGGTCGGCGTGGCCGAAAAGTCCGCCATCGTCGACGGCTCCGGCATCACCGCCGGCGACGTGCTCATCGGACTGCCATCCACCGGCGTGCACTCCAACGGCTTCTCCCTCGTGCGCAAGGCCCTGTTCGAGCAGGCCGGCTATACCGTCGACACCGTGCTCCCCGAACTCGGCGGAGCCAAGCTCGGCGACGTGCTGCTCACCCCGACCAAGATCTACGTCAAGACACTCAAGCCCCTATTCAAGGCAGGCGTCGTCAAGGGCGTCGCCCACATCACCGGCGGCGGTTTCATCGAGAACATCCCCCGTATGATCCCCGACGGCCTCGCCGCCGACATCACGCTCGGATCCTGGCCCGTCCTTCCCATCTTCGACGTCCTGGAACGCGCCGGCGACATCGACCACAAGGAGATGTACAACATCTTCAACATGGGCATCGGCATGGTGCTCGCCGTCTCCGCCGAACGCGCCGACGAGACGCTCGCCCTGCTCAAGGACAACGGCGAAGCCGGATATGCGATCGGCACGATCGTCCCCGACACCGACGGCACGCAGATCACGCTGAAGTAAGCATCCACTCCCGCACTCCCCACTGATGGGGAGTGCGGTCACAAGCGAATCCGGGGGTGGCCGGCAAGCCCCCCCCAGTCCGTCTGCAACGGACAGCCCCGCCAGCGGGGCCTGAAGAAAGGACACATCATGGGTCAGAAAGTCTTGGTCATCGGCTCGGGCGCACGCGAACACGCCATCGCGCACGCGCTGCTGCGCGGCGACAGCGTCAGCGAAGTCACCGTCGCCCCCGGCAACCCCGGCATGGAACTGGACGGCATCCGCACCACCCAAATCAACGAATCAAACCACGCCGCCTTCATCAGCTTCATGCAGCACAACCAGTACGACTGGGCGTTCGTCGGCCCTGAAGTCCCCCTGATCGAAGGACTCGTCGACGACTTCGCCGCGGCCGGCATCAAGGCCTTCGGCCCCAACAAGGCCGCCGCCCAGATCGAAGGCTCCAAAGACTTCGCCAAGCAGCTGATGGCCCGCCACAACATCCCCACCGCCCAATACCGCACCTTCGACAACCTCGAAGACTCCGTCGCCTACGTGCGCGAACACGGCGCCCCCATCGTCGTCAAGGCCGACGGACTCGCCGCCGGCAAGGGTGTCACCGTCGCCATGGACGTCGACACCGCCATCACCGCTCTCGACGACATCTTCATCGACCACCGCTTCGGCAAGGCCGGCGCCAAGGTCGTCATCGAAGACTTCCTCGAAGGCCAGGAATTCTCCCTCATGAGCTTCGTCCGCGGCACCGAATTCTGGCCCATGCCCATCTCCCAGGACCACAAGCGCGCCTACGACAACGACGAAGGCCCCAACACCGGCGGCATGGGTGCCTACAGCCCCGTTCCCCAGATCGGCCAGGACGTCATCGACACCGCCATCGACACCATCGTGCGCCCCACCGTCGAAGCCATGGCCGCCGAAGGCACCCCCTTCACCGGCATCCTCTACGCCGGCCTCATCGCCACCGCCGACGGCCCCAAGGTCATCGAATTCAACGCCCGCTTCGGCGACCCCGAAACCGAAGTCGTCCTCCCCAAGCTCACCAGCGATCTCGGAGCAGCCATCAGCGCCATCCTCGACGGCGGCACCCCCGCCTTCACCTGGGACAGCGACAACGCCACCCTCGGCGTCGTCCTCGCCTCCAACGGCTACCCCGTCAACGTCATCAAGGGTGCCAAAATCCCCTCCATCCCCGTCGACGACGCCTCCCACGTCTACTACGCCGGCGTCTCCAACAGCGACCAAGGCCTCGTCGCCTCCTCCGGACGCGTCCTCCTCATCGAAACCACCGCCCCCGACCTCAAGTCCGCCCAAGACAAGGTCTACGCAATCATCGACAAGCTGGACACGGAGGGAATGTTTTACCGCCACGACATCGGTGCCAAAGCGCTGAAGTGAGTTGTGCGGCGCATCTGCTGCGTTGCGGAGCGCTCGAAGTACCATCGTACGTCGTCGCATTCCGCGCCTTGCATCTGCACCACACAACTCACTTCAGGCGGTAAAAAGCCGTGTATGGCATGCCTATGAAATTGCCCCCGCTAGTAGCGGGGGCAATTGCTATTTTGTGAGGCCTTACGGCAGATCCATGAAGTCGGTGTCTTTCAGATAGTTTTTGCCGGCCGTGATGTCGTACTGGATGAGCTTGTAATCGGTCATCAGCTGCTTGGTCTGCTCGTCGAACTCGTCCTCGGCCATCGGGTTGCCCGCCGCGTCAAGATAGATATCCTGCCCCTCGGGGATGCGGTCCCATCCCTGGATCTTGTTGACCACCGGCGGCTCCATGGCGGAGACCTTCTTGTGCATGAGCGTCAGGAACGCCAGGTACGGCGACACCTTCGCGTTCATGTGCTCCGCAGTCTGCGCCACGAAATAGTTCGGCGACGAGTACACGCTGTTGTCGACCTTCTTGCCCTGCGAGCCGGACGCCTTGTTGGACCATATGAAATAATCCGTCAAATGCAGCGCCAGCGAATTGTTCGTATCCTGGCTGGCGGTTTCGTAGATGCCCGGCAGATGGTCGCCATAGACCACGACCGTCACCGGCTTGTCGAGCTTGTTGAGCTCATCGAGGAAGTTCTTCGTCTCCGTATCGGTGATGCTCGCGCCCTTCGCATACGTGTCGATGGCCGTCACTTCGTCGGAGCCGAGGGAATCGGCGCCGTCGGCCGCGGTGGCCTTGAACTCGTTGTCGGCATACCAGTCGTTGTACGGCATATGGTTCTGCATCGTGATGATCTGGATGAACTGGTTCGAATCGGTCGAGCTGATGTCCTCCAACGCGCTCTGATACGTGGCCTTGTCGGACACGTACGGGGAACGGTCGATCTTGTCCCGATGCTTGATGATGTCGTCGCCCTGCAGCGTGTAGAAATGCGCGAATCCGAACTTCTTGTAGTTCGTCGCGCGCGAATACATCGACGGCTCATACGGGTGGAAGGCGATGGAGTTCTTCGGAGCCCCCCACATCTGGTTGATCGTCGGCGTCCAATGCTGCCCCGGTACCAGCTGCTGGTACGGGCTGGTCAGAGACGAGTCGAAATTCGCCATGCTCAGGCCCGACAATCCCATATACTCCAGGTTCGCGGTGCCGCCACCGTATCCGGACGACAGCATCAGACCGCTGGTCGTGCCGGATTTGATGGCACGGACCTCCGGAATGGCGTCCTTGTTGAGCTTCACACCGGGTACGCGCGCGGGGTCTGAGAACGATTCGGACAGCACGTAGACCACCGTCGAATCGGTCATGTTCTTCGTGCGCGAGGCGTTGATCTTCTCGGCGGCGGCCTCGTACCTCTTGACGACCTCCTTCATCATGGCCTCGCTGTAATCGCTCGGCTCATCCATGATCGTCGGGTTGAGCTGCCGGGTGAACGAGACCAGCGGACCGTTGCGCTGCGCGTCATACACGGAATCCCACATCGAAGGAGTGTCGCCCAGGGCCTTGGAAAAACCGTTCGCCCACGAGCCGACAGTGCTGACCTGGTCACAGTACAGGCCGAAGAACAACGACGGCAGCAGGAACACCATCAGACGGATTCCGGCGGCCAACCCCTTGTTGTCGAAACGGATCATGCGACCATGCCGGCCATCGACATGGTTGAGCACCACGAACAGTGCGACGAACACCAGGAACACCGCGAGTGCGCCGAGGATGATCCAATGGGCCCCCGGAGGGGTGAAACTCATCAGATTGCCGGTATTCGAGCCGAGGAAGCCCAGGTCGGACGGCAGAATCGCCTCATAGCGTATGGACACCTTGAAATGCTCGATGACGCCCACGATGATGGCCACGGCCAGCAGCACCGGCGTGGCTATCCAGAACCGGTTGAACAGCATGAGCAGCGCCAGATACAGCGCGCCGATGAGCAGCAGGTTCAGCACGAACACGAAGTTGCCCTTGGTCCACATCTTCGACACGAAACCCCAGCCCCCGACGGGACTGACCAGCTGCACGCGCGTGCCGGACTGGCTGACGCCCCCCTGCAGCGCAGCGACCGCCGCCATGTCGAACACCACGAACAGGACACCGTACAGCCAGCCGGGGAACGGCTTATACTCACGGCGACCGCCGTTTCTGCCGCCTTTGCCGCCGTTCCTGCCGGAAGAGGAGTCGGCCCGCTTGATATCCAGCACCTCGATCTCGCCGGACGGGCTGACGGCATCGGCCACGTTCGTACCGTCGTCGTTCTTGTCGTTTATTTCGTCGCTCATATACCCGCACTTCGTGTGATTCGCATGGCGCCATCCGACCCATGCCCAATTCGTTATCGGCCATATACACGTCATCATGGTTCTTCCGCCGCGTCACGCGCGGAAGGGAACGGCCATGCGCCGCCATGATGAATACCGAATGACATTCTAGTAAAGAAACGACGACAATGGTACATCACGTTCACTGATATTTCCCTGAATCTCCCCGTATGAGACCAGTCTGAGACCCGTATGGGCCACTCGCCGCCCGTTGGAATCCGCGCGGAAGAGCCCCGCATGATCCGCATAAGTGGGCCCCGTATACAGCATCGGGCAATATCATCCCTGAGACGGACGAAAGGCGCCGGGTCATACCGGGTAATATCAACCGATGACACTTACAAGGGGGATGATCGCATGGAATCGTTGCCGAGTTGGGTGACGAGGTTACTGCATATACGACTCGTCTCAGGCCCGTTGCCAACCACGATATGGGTGATTGTCGGCGTGGGAGTGGCGATATTGCTGCTGTGGCAGGTCTTCAGGAGCGATCGGTCCAAGCTGGCGAGGCAGGTGCCCATCATGCTTGTCTGCGGTGGCTTCGGCCTGCTGGTCATGTGGCTGCTTTCCGAAAAAATCATGGTATTCGGCGTATCGCTGGGCTGGCCCGTCATCATGGCTGCGGCCGCGTGCTGCGCGCTGTTGGGACTGCTGGTGACGACCATCGTGCACGCCCGGCGCGCACGGCGCCTGATGGCCGCGGTGCTCATCCCATTCGTGCTGGTCTCCACCGCGCTCCGGCTCGCTGATCGGCTATTCGTCATATCATCCGCTCAGCACGTCGCACATGCAGAAGGGGACCCTGACCGTCGATGAATGGCTGCGAGAGGTGCTCGATGGCAAACTGCCGCCCGCCGCCGCGCACGGCAAGGTCTATTCGGTGGACATATCCAACACAGCCTCCGGATTCCGCGCGCGTACCGCGGCCGTCTACATGCCGCCAGCCGCCCTGAGCGACACACCGCCAGAGCTGCCGGTACTCGTCATGCTCGCCGGGCAGCCGGGCAATCCGGACCGCGTGTTCTCGGCCAGCGGCATCGCCGCGATCCTGGACCAGTATGCGAAGGCGCATCACGGTCTGGCGCCCATCGTCATCTCGCCCGACCAGAACGGCGACAACACGGTGAACAGCCTGTGCGCCGACACGACCAAGGTCGGACGCGCGGAGACGTATCTGACCGTCGACGTGCCACGGTGGATCAAAGCGCATCTGCCCGTGTCCCGGCAGGCGCGGGATTGGGCGATCGGCGGGTTCTCGCAGGGTGGCACGTGTGCCACCCAGTTGGGACCGCGGCACCCGGACATATTCGGCTCCATCATCGCCGTGGACGGCGAGCTGAAGCCCACCGCCGGATCCGTGGAGCATATGGTCGCCGAATATTTCAACGGCGACCGCAGCGCCTATGAGGCTCAAGTGCCGGCCAACGCCATCGCCGACCACGCGCCTTCCAACCAGATCATGATTCTGGGGGCGGGCAAGCGCGACGCGAGATCCATAAAAAACGTCATCGTCAACGGCCAGGCCGGTGTCAAGGCCGGCATGCACGTCGTGAAGATCGTCGTGCCTGACACCGGCCATGACTGGCATTCCGTCAACGCGACATTGGAGGCGGCAGTCCCCTGGCTGTGCGCGCACCGCTGGGGTCTGGGCGAAACGGGCCTGACATGGTCCGACTATCCGAGAATCGAGGTTCTGCAATGAGCGACACGAAAGTCGAACCGGAGAGCGGCAAAGAAAGCCGCCGCAAATGCCGTACCCACGGCAGGATGCATGCCTTGGTGCAGGACGTGAGCGTCTGGATTCACGGGCATCGCCTCGCAGTGGCGTTGTCCTGCACGTTCGCGGGGCTCAACATCGCCATGTGGATCGGCTTCGCGCTGGCCGGCCGTCCACTGCCTCTACGCAGCCTGCGCACCAGCCCGCAGGAGTTCAACCTGCTGCATCTGCTGGCCACGCTGCTGCTGACACGCGGAATCCTGCAGCTGCTCGTCGACACGATCGCGCTGTTGGTGATGTTCTCCATCGCCGAGACGCTGCTGGGCCGCCGCCGCACCCTGACGGCGGCCTTCATCTGCACGCTCGCCGGGACGGCCCTGGGACTGCTGCTGTGCGGAGGCATCGCCCAACTGCTGCAGGGCACTCCGGTGGTGGGCCGCATCCGTTTCGCGCTCAGCCCGCTGACGCTGGGCGTGGGCGCGATGATGGCGGCCAGCGCGTTCACCCGCCGCCTGTGGAGGCGGCGCATCCGTCTGATCGGCTATGTGTCCATTATCATGGTTGTGATGTTCAGCGGTAATCCCGGTGACTACTGCCTGCTCGCGGCGGCGGGATGCGGCCATGTACTGGGCGCGCTGGCATCCAAGTGGAAGACCGTCCGACAGCTGGACGCCGCTTCGGCGGCGGATCCGCTGCACTGGCAGCTGAGCACGTCGTACGAGACCCGTCGCGTGTTCGCGGCCATCGCGCTGGTACTCACGCTCGGCCCGATCATCGCGATCTCCTCACCAACCCATATCGGCCCGTTGAGCTCATTGGGACTGATTATGAGCCCGGCCTCACCCGATGACGGCAAGCTCGCCTCCTGCCTTGCCGGCATGGCCCGCACCGGCTGCTTCTTCCAGTTCAATCTGCTGCGGGTGTCCATGCCTGGGGCGGTCCTGCGTTCCCTGCTGCCGACCGCGGTGATGCTCATCATGACCTGGGGCCTGTATCGTGGCAGGCGTCTCGCCGCGTGGGCGTTCATCATCGTCGGGCTGGGGGAATCCTGCATCGCGATGCTGTACTATTTCGTGGCGCCTCTGTCCCACGCGCCGCAGGGGTTGCGTTCCCTGCTGCTGCACGGCGCGATTCCGGCGAGCATCGCCAACGTGCTGTTGCCAATGGTGTTCGCCATCGCCGTCGCCTGCTCCATGCACCACTTCCCGATCCGCACGGACGCGGGGCGTCTGCGGCGAGGCAGCGCGGCGGTCGTCATCGCCCTGGCCGTCTGCATCGCGGCGTATCTGGGCTTCGGACTGTTGCGCCCCGGCGATTTCCGGCCTCCGGCGACATGGCATGGCCTGATGCATGAGCTGCCGTCACGGTTCATTCCCATCGGGTTCCTCAACCGCAGCAGGCCGTCGTTCCTGCCGCGCACCGTGGCCGCATCGGTGGTCGATCAGGCCGTGGGACTGGTCTTCTGGCTCGTGGTGCTGGTCGTCGCGGTCCGATGGATGCGTGAGATCCTGCTGGTCGACGGACGCGCCCGCGCCAACGCCGGCCGTCTGGTGGAGCTGGATGGCGAGTCGATGAGCTTCATGACCACGTGGGAGGGCAACCATTACTGGTTCTCCGCCACCGGACGGTCGGCCATGGCATACCGGGTGATCCACGGCATCGCGCTGACGACCACGGGCCCGTTCGGCGACCGTGGCGAATGGTCGTCCGACCTGCGCGAGTTCGCTCGGTTCAGCATGCAGCAGTCATGGTCGCCCGTGCTATACAGCGTGCATCGCGAGCAGCGCGACCAGCTTGCCGCCATGGGCTGGTATTCGCTGGAGGTCGGCAGCGAGATGGTGGTCGATCCCCGGCAATGGAAGACGACCGGCAAGAAATGGCAGGACATCCGCACCGCCATCAACAAGGCGAAACGTTCCGGTATCAGCGACGTGATGTCGACCTTCAACGAGGCCCCGAACGACATACGCGAACAGATCGAGGAGATCTCCGAGCAGTGGGCGCAGCTCAAGGCGCTGCCGGAGATGAAGTTCACGCTGGGCGGCGTCGAGGAGCTGCACGACCCGCGCGTGCGCATCCTGTACGCGATCGATGCCGAGGGGACGGTGCTAGGCGTGACCAGCTGGCTGCCGACGTGGCGCGACGGGCGCATCATCGGCTGGACGCTTGATTTCATGCGGCATCGCACCGACAGTCCGAACGGCATCATGGAGTTCCTGATCGCGCGCATGGCGGAGCGGCTGCGTGACGAGGGGCTGGAGCACCCCGAGTGCGCCGTCGAGTTCATGAGCCTGTCCGCCGCACCGCTGGCCGGCATGAACCCGCAGCGCGACAATGCCGACGAGACCGGACATATGGATACCGGCACCGTCATGCTGCAGCATGCGCTGCAGATCGTGGCGGATTGGATGGAACCCGCATACGGATTCCACTCGCTGTTCAATTTCAAACGCAAGTTCCAGCCGACCGAGGAGCCGGTGTACATCTGCTATCCCGATCCGGCCGTGCTGGCCCAAATCGGGCTGGCGGTCGTCCGCGCCTACGTGCCGTCCCTGACGGCGAAGGAGGCTATGGGCATGCTGCGCACACTGCAGCGGTAGCCGGCC
>OCAO01000595.1_pt1 | contig 10271 bp, 8 predicted proteins | sample 1477151 | NCBI WGS metagenome assembly OCAO01 (sample SAMEA2580298, study PRJEB22360) | human gut metagenome | biome: human gut; feature: human-associated habitat; material: faeces | place: Denmark | collected 2008/2010 | reverse complement strand
CCTCTGCCGGGGACGGGCGCGCGTTGCAGGGAAACCATTGCATAGATTGCATAAGAAAGAGGAAGCATGAGCCAGACGGCTTACAGAACACATCATGCCACCGAGGTGACCGAAGCACTCGTCGGCCAGAAGGTGACGCTCGCAGGTTGGGTCGATCGTCGCCGCGATCACGGCGGCGTGGCGTTCATCGATTTGCGCGACAACACCGGCCTGGTGCAGATCGTCATCTACGACGAGGAGATGGCGCGCCCGCTGCGCTCCGAGTTCGTCATCCAGGTCACCGGCGAGGTTCGTCTGCGCCCGGACGGCAACGAGAACACGCATCTGGCCACCGGCAAGATCGAAGTCGTCGTCGAGACCATCGATGTGCTCGCCAAGTCCGATGCGCTGCCATTCCAGGTGTCCACCGCGCTCGAAAACGAGTCCGAGAACAAGCTGCCCGGCGAAGACGTGCGACTGAAGTACCGTTACCTCGACCTTCGCCGTCCGTCCATGCAGCACAACCTCAAGCTGCGCTCCGACATGGCCAAGGCCGCCCGCCACGCGCTGGAGGAGATGGACTTCACCGAGGTCGAGACCCCGACCTTCATCAAGTCCCCCCCGGAAGGGGCCCGCGACTTCGTCGTGCCCGCCCGTCTGGTGCCCGGCTCCTGGTACGCGCTGCCGCAGTCCCCGCAGCTCTTGAAGCAGCTGCTCATGGTCTCCGGCGTCGAGCGCTACTACCAGCTTGCCCGCTGCTACCGTGACGAGGACTTCCGCGCCGACCGCCAGCCCGAGTTCACCCAGCTCGACATGGAGATGGCGTTCGTCGACCAGGAGGACGTGATGGCCATGGCCGAGAAGGTCATCGCCGCCATCTGGAAGTCCGCCGGCTACGACGTGCAGCTGCCGATTCAGCGCATCACCTGGCAGGATGCCATGGACAAGTACGGCTCCGACAAGCCGGACCTGCGTTTCGGCAACCCGCTCGTCGAGCTCACCGAATACTTCAAGGACACGCCATTCCGCGTGTTCCAGGCCGACTACGTCGGCGCCGTCGTCTTCAAGGGCGGTGCCGCCACCCCGCGTCGTCAGTTCGACGCATGGCAGGAGTGGGCCAAGCAGCGCGGCGCCAAGGGCCTCGCCTACGTGTCCTTCACCGAGGACGGCGATCTCAAGGGACCCGTCGCCAAGAACCTGTCCGACTCCGAGCGCGAGGGCCTGATGGCCGCCGTCGGTGCTGAGTCCGGCGACGCCGTGTTCTTCGCCGCCGGCTCCCGCGAATCCTCCCAGCTGCTGCTGGGTGCCGTGCGCGTGGAGCTCGCCCGTCGCGAGGGTCTGCTCGATCCGAAGAAGTTCGCCTTCACCTGGGTCGTGGACTTCCCGCTGTTCAAGCCCACCGACGACCCGGATGACGATGATGTGGCCGTCGGCCACTCCAAGTGGACCTCCATGCACCACCCGTTCACCATGCCGAGCAAGGACTGGATCGACAAGTTCGATCAGGATCCCGAGCACGCCATGTCTGACTCCTACGACATCGTCTGCAACGGCGAGGAGATGGGCGGCGGTTCCGTGCGTATCCACCGCGAGGACATTCAGGACCGCGTCCTCAACGTCCTCGGCATCGCTCCCGAAGAGGCCAAGGAGAAGTTCGGCTTCCTCCTCGACGCCTTCAAGTTCGGCGCCCCGCCTCACGCGGGCATCGCCCTGGGCTGGGACCGCACCGTGTCCATCCTCGCCGGTGCCGACACCATTCGCGACGTCATCGCCTTCCCGAAGGCCGGTGGCGGTCGTGACCCGCTGACCGGTGCCCCGGCTCCGATCAGTGACGAGCAGCGTGCCGAGACCGGCGTCGACTACGACCCGGATGCCGAAGACTGAGTAACATCTCGCTGTCTTCTTTGACGGGAGGGCCCAGACCATGCAGTCGGGGCCCTCTTTGCATATCCGTCTGTGCAGTGCACAGGCCGTTTTTTCGCAGTTGTCCGCACCCTGCTACCCGTGAGGATTGCCGAACTGCTGTTTTGCGTTCCTAAGTGCGCGCCGAAACGACAAGTGCGCGCACATAGCGACGCAAATGGCCCGGTTTGCGTTCTTAAGTGCGCGCGGTCGTCGTTTCGGCGCGCACTTAGGAACGCAATGACGGCCAAAGCACATCAGATGCATGCCATATCGACCATTTGATGATGGGCGATGAGGTCGGGCAGGGCACAATGGGATCGTGATCACCATTGGAATCGTGGATAACGACCGGTTCGCATTGCCCATGCTGGATATGCCGCTGACCGACATTCCCGGTCCCGAGATCTGCCGGCGTGTTCGTGCTGCATCAGCCGACATCGTGGTACTTGGCATCACATCGTATTCGTTGGATCATTACCGTCAGCTGGCGATCGATGCGGGCGACCAGGGGTTGATTGCCAAAAGCGTGACGCCGAAGGAACTCGCCGAAGCCATGCGGAATGTCCTGGTACGGCCGTTCCCGGGTTTCCCGACCACGGAACAGGCACATGGGTCGATAGTATCGGCATCGGCGCGACGGTCCCGGACACTGTCGAAGCGGGAGCGTGAGGTGTTGGGTCTGTATGCCGACAACTATTCGACGGCGTAGATTGCGGAGCGCCTGGGAATAGCGGATTCGACGGTGTCCGTGGTGGTGCGGCACGCGAAGGTCAAGCTCGGCGTCGCCGCTCGGTTGGAGGCCGTGCGCGTGTTTCGTGCATTGTACTGAGTCGAATACGGTTTGAACATCGTGCGTCTGTTTACGGTGACCACCCCCAGCCGCCGGTACCGATCGAAGCCGCTGCCATGTCGATCCGGCATGTTGATGACGTCATGCGTGTCATGCAGCGCCCGCATGACGATGGAGCGCAGCGATTGTGCTTCCGCTTCCTCCAGCAGCCCTGCGTCGAGGTCATGATCGATACGCATGACCGCGTAGGCGAGATCGTTGGAGATTCGGTCGTGCACACGCACAAGACCCGCAAGGCACCGCCCGAATTCGCCGCGGCTTTCGTCACCGCGGACACGCACGCCGACCTCAACTGCGTGGTCAAGCACACGCTGGAGGTGTCCAAGGTCAGTTTCGCGCCGATTGACGCGGCCGTCGAGGCGACCGGCATGGAGTCGGGCGGCATGTCGCCGATCGGACTGCCCGATGACTGGCCGCTGCTCGTCGACCAGCATGTGCTGTCGATTCCCAAGCTGTATCTCGGCTCCGGCATCCGCCCGTCCAAACTGGTGGTCGACGGCTCGATCTTCGCCGATATTCCCGGCGTCCGATTCGTCCCCGGTCTGGGCAAGCCCCGGCAGTAAGACACCGCGCGGCCGCGGGCGAGTCGCACAGGTGAGTCGCATATTGGACGAGAACGTGAACTTCTTGTGCCTTCAATAGTTTATACTGCTCAATATGTCAGAAAAACAAGAAGCAATACTCCCCGTGGTGCCGCTGGTACCGGGCAATGAACCCACAGGACGACCTCTCGTCGAACTGACTCACGTGGAAAAGTACTTCGGCGACCTCCACGTATTGAAAGACATCAACCTGACCGTCAACAAGGGCGAAGTGCTCGTCGTCGTGGGGCCGTCCGGCTCCGGCAAGTCGACGATGTGCCGCACCATCAACCGCCTGGAGACCATCGAGTCGGGCGACATCCGCATCGACGGCAAGGCGCTGCCCCAGGAGGGCAGACAGCTCGCGCAGCTGCGCGCCGAAGTCGGCATGGTGTTCCAGTCGTTCAACCTGTTCGCCAACAAGACGATCCTTGAAAACGTTACCCTCGCGCCCATCAAGGTGCGCCACATGGACAAGAAGGAAGCCGAGCATCTCGCCATGGATCTGCTGACCCGTGTCGGCGTCGACTCGCAGGCGTCCAAGATGCCCTCCCAGCTGTCCGGCGGCCAGCAGCAGCGCGTGGCCATCGCCCGCGCGCTCGCCATGCGCCCGAAGGTCATGCTGTTCGACGAGCCGACCTCCGCGCTCGACCCCGAAATGGTCAACGAGGTGCTGGACGTGATGGTCGAGCTCGCGCGAGAAGGCATGACGATGATCTGCGTCACCCACGAGATGGGCTTCGCGCGCAAGGCGGCCGACCGCATCGTGTTCATGGCCGACGGGCAGATCCTTGAGGAGAACACGCCCGACGAGTTCTTCGGCCATCCGAAGACCGAACGCGCCAAGGACTTCCTGTCGAAGATCCTCACGCACTGATTGGTCGTGACGCATATGACGGTATTCAACACTCGCATCAGGCGCATCGCCCGCCGCGCGCTCGCGGCGCTCGCCGCCGTGGCATGCACGATGTCGCTGGCCGCGTGCGGCGCCGACGAAAGCGGCAAGATACGCATCGGCATCAAGTTCGACCAGCCCGGCCTCGGCTTCAAGAAATCCGGAACATACGTCGGCTTCGACGTGGACGTGGCCAAGTACGTCGCCAAGAAGCTCGGCTATTCCGAAGACGAGATCGTCTGGAAGGAAGCCCCCTCCAAGCAGCGTGAGGCCATGCTGCAGAACGGCGACGTCGACATGATCCTCGCCACCTACTCGATCACCGAAGAGCGCAAGAACGCGGTCTCCTTCGCCGGCCCGTACTTCGTGGCCGGGCAGGACCTGCTCGTGCGCAAGGACGACCATTCCATCAACGGCCCCGAAGACCTCAACGGCAAGCGCCTGTGCTCGGTCACCGGTTCCACTTCGGCCGCCACAGTCAAGGAGAAGTTCGCCTCCGAAGTGCAGCTCATGGAGCAGCCCGGCTATGCGGAATGCGCCACGGCGCTGTTCTCCGGCATCGTGGACGCGGTCACCACCGACGACATCATCCTCGCCGGCCTCGCCTCCGCCTCGCGCGGCAAGCTGCGCGTCGTCGGCAAGCCGTTCACGCAGGAATACTACGGCGTGGGCATCAAGAAGGGCGACACGGCGCTCGCCAAGAAGATCAACGCCGCCATCACCGAGATGATCAAGGACGGTTCCTGGGAGCGCGCCATCGCCGACAACACCGAGGGCACGTCGTACACGCCGAACGCGGAGTACAACCCGCCGAAACCGACCGAGGGGGAGAAGTAGCATGGACGGATTCATCCAACTGTTCAGCGAGTACGACGTTCCCGCCGCGTTCCTGGTCAACATCGAACTGACGCTGTGGTCGGCGCTGTTCTCGCTGATTCTCGGCGTGGTGCTGGTCATGATGCGCATCTCGCCGATATCCTCGCTGCGCACCGTCGCCGGAGCCTACGTGGAACTGTTCAAGAACCTGCCGCTGACCATCATCATGGTGTTCATGGTGCTGGGCGCCTACGCGCAGCTCAAGCTCACGTTCTCCGACACGTTCGTCACGAACTTCTTCTGGCTGGCGGTGACGGGCCTGAGCCTGTACACCGCGGCGTTCGTGTGCGAGTCGCTGCGTTCAGGCATCAACACCGTGCCGATCGGCCAGGCCGAGGCGGCTCGTGCGCTCGGATTGGGCTTCATGCAGTCGGCCACGCAGATCATCCTGCCGCAGGCGTTCCGCGGCTCGGTCGCGCCTCTCGGCAATACGCTGATCGCGTTGCTGAAGAACTCCACGGTGGCCGCGGCCGCGTCGGTGGCCACGGAGACGTCGTCGCTGATGAGCACGATGATCGAATTCCACCCGGACGTGATCGTGCAGATCTTCCTGATCTTCGCGTTCGGCTATGTGATTCTCATCATCCCGATCGGCATGCTGACCACGTACCTGTCCAACAAGCTCGCCGTGCGGAGGTGACGACATGGCTGATACTTCCAATTCCGTATTGTTCGACCAGCCCGGTCCCAAGGGACGCCGCACCATCCGCATCGTCAACTGGGTCGCCGCGCTGATCTTTGTCGGCGTGCTGGTGCTGATCCTGATGCGCCTGCACAACCCGCCGGACGGCGAGAACCAGCTGAGCTGGGAGCTGTGGAAGCCCGCGCTGGAGCGTGAGGCGTGGACCGATTTCTATCTTCCCGGCCTGTGGATGACGGTCAAGGCGTCCATCGTCGCCGTTGTCGGCTCCGTGGTGTTCGGCCTGGTGTTCGGCGTCGGCCGACTGCTGCCGAACGTGGTGCTGCGGGCGATCTCGTCGGTCGTCGTGGAGTTCTGCCGCGCGGTGCCGGTACTGCTGCTGATGATCTTCTTCTGGCGCTGGTTCGCGTTCGCGGGACTGTCCAGCCCGTCCTACTGGGCGGTGGTGCTGGCCCTGGTGCTGTATAACGGCTCCGTGGTCGCCGAGCTGGTGCGTTCCGGCGTCGGCAACCTACCGAACGGGCAGCGTGAGGCGTCGCTCGCACTGGGACTGACCGAGACGCAGTCGCTGATGCAGATCGAGGTGCCGCAGGCCGTCTACGCGATGTTGCCGGCCGCCGTCACGCAGCTGGTCGTGGTGCTCAAGGATACCGCGCTCGGATCGATCATCATGTACACCGATCTGCTGCAGGAGTCGCGCCGTCTCGGCTCGATGTACTTCAACATCCTGCAGACGCTGGTCGTCACGCTGCCTCGTCTGCTGGGTGCTGTCGCGTCTGGCCGAATGGCTGCCGTCGCGCATGCAGCAGCGCACCGCGGCGCCGGCCGAACCGGAACCAGTTCCGCCGATCGCGATCATGGATCCGTCCAACGTCAACCAGATCGCCGTCGCCAAGGAGGTCGAGGAGCGCCCCTTGCGCGGCACGCCGCTCACATACCACGCGCACCATCGCGGCAGCAACGCCTCGATCCACAACTGGCAGCGCACGCGCTACGAGCAGGGCTTCGACGAGGCCCATCCCGATCCGCAGGGTGGAGATGAGGGCGATGCCGAGCAGAAGAACGCTGAAGACGACGCGTAATGACCCGGTAGATTACGGTCCGCGCAGGAATACGCGGACAGCGTCCCGCAGCCTGACCCGATAACGGCCGGGCCGGCACTCCCCGACAGGGGATGCGCCGGTCCGGCCGTTCGATATTCCGCCGCGGAAATGCTTCACAAGGCGGCGCATGGGACGTACAATCGGGGCATGGCCAAAGGCGACGGAAAATCGGACAAGACAGATAAGCCGGACAAGTCGGGCAAAGGAGCGAAGTCCGAGAAAACGGACAAACGCTTCGACAAGGTACTGCGGCTCGCCACGAACCGCATCGAAACCATCGAATCGAGCACGACGGTGGCTGAACGACTCGCGAACGCCGCCAAATCCAGTGAGCTGCTCAGCGCTGTATGGTCGCTGCCGCCCGCGCAGCGTCTCATGTTCCATCACGGTGTGCATATCGACGATGTCGCCGGAGACTCCACACCCGGCTTCCCAGGCGGCAGGGATGACGCTGAACGGTTCATCACGCTCAGCTCATCGGAGATCGCCCGATATCAACGGCTGCTGTATGCGAACGGCGTCAAGGGCTCGCGCCGCCGGCTGCTCATCGTGCTGCAGGGCATGGACGCCTCCGGCAAGGGCGGCATCGTGCGCCACGTGTTCCGGCAGGGCGACCCGATGGGCATCCACTATCACGGTTTTGGCAAGCCGACCGACGAGGAGACGCGGCACGGCTTCCTGTGGCGGGTGGAACGCGAGCTGCCAAAGAACGGGTGGATCGCGGTGTTCGACCGCTCGCATTACGAGGACATCGTCATGCCGCATGTGTACGGCACGTATCCCGAGGCCGAATGGCGCGGCCGGTACGATCTGGTCAATGAGTTCGAGCGTTCGCTGGCGGCCGACGGCTGCGCGATTCTCAAGATCTTCCTCGTCGTGAGCCAGGAGGAGCAGAAGAGGCATTTTCTCGGGCGTCTCAACGACCCGACCAAATACTGGAAGTTCGACATGTCCGACCTGGACGCGCGCGAACGCTGGGACGACTATATGGGCGCGTGGCAGGAGGTGTTCGAGAAGACCAGCACGCAGACCGCGCCGTGGTATCTGGTGCCCGCCGACAACCGCTGGTACTCGAGGGCCGTGGTCTCCGAGCTGCTGCGCACCACATTGAAGAACATGAACATGACATGGCCGGGACTCGACCCGGACGTCGATCCGGACGAGGTTCGGCGGCTGCGGGGGTGAACTTGCGCCCGCCGGTCGATTCCGCGAGCTGCGCCGGCGTGTAGACTGGGAACCACTATGGCAGATACAGAACATTATGGTTCGCTGGGGGCGCTGGCGCCCGCGTGGGACGAGGGCGAGCGCAACATCGACACGGACGAGATCTACGAGCGGTTCTTCGGCTGGGTGGCCGACGTCAAGGGCGTCGAGCCGTGGCCTCATCAGGAAGAGGCCATCATGGACCTGCTGGCAGGCGACCATGTGATCCTCAACACGCCGACCGGCTCCGGAAAGTCGCTGGTGGCGCTTGGCATGCACTTCGCCGCGCTGTGCACCGGGCGGCGCTCCTATTACACCGCGCCGATCAAGGCGCTGGTCTCGGAGAAGTTCTTCGATCTGGTCGAGGTGTTCGGCCGCGACAACGTCGGCATGATCACCGGAGACACGCATATCAACGCCGATGCGCCGATCATCTGCTGCACGGCCGAGATCCTCGCCAACCAGGCGCTGCGCGAGGGGCGTCGCGCGGACGTCGGCTGCGTGGCCATGGACGAGTTCCACTATTACGGCGACTCGGAGCGCGGCTGGGCGTGGCAGGTGCCGCTGCTGACGCTGCCGGACACGCAGTTCCTGCTGATGAGCGCCACACTCGGCAACGTCGACGCGATCGCCGACAAGCTGGAGGACATGACCGACACTGACGTGGACGTGATCGCCGACGCGCCGCGCCCGGTGCCGCTCACTTACGAGTACACGCTCGATCCGCTGGAGAAGACCGTCGAACTGGCGTTCCGCAAGGGCGAGACGCCGATCTACGTCGTGCATTTCTCGCAGGATGCGGCGCTCGACACCGCGCAGTCGCTCGCCTCGACCGGCGTGTCCAGCAAGGAGCAGCGACAGGCCATCGCCGAGGCCATCAAGGGCGTGAAGTTCACGACCGCGTTCGGCAAGATACTGCAACGGCTGTTGCGTACCGGCGTCGGCATCCACCATGCCGGCATGCTGCCGCGATATCGTCGTCTCGTCGAGCAGCTTGCGCAGCAGGGGCTGTTGCCGGTCATCTGCGGCACCGATACGCTGGGAGTCGGCATCAACGTGCCGATCCATTCGGTCGTGCTGACCGCGCTGACGAAGTTCGACGGCACCAAGATGCGTCGCCTGCGCGCCCGCGAGTTCCATCAGATCGCCGGTCGCGCCGGCCGCATGGGCTTCGACACGGAGGGACTGGTCGTCGCCGAGGCGCCCGAATACGAGATCGAAAACGCCAAGGCCGTCGCCAAGGCCGGGAACGATCCGAAGAAACTCAAGAAAGTCAAGCGCAAGAAGGCGCCGGAAGGGTTCGTCACGTGGAACCAGAGCACGTTTGACAAGTTGATTGACGCCGCGCCGGAAACACTCGTCCCGCACATGAAGATCACTCATTCGATGGTGCTCAACGAGGTCACGCAGGGCGGTGACGCGCGCCGGCGCGTCGACGAGCTGATCGACGACTCCGCGCAGACGCCGGACCAGAAGGAGCATCTGCATGAACGTGCCGACGAGATATTCCAGACCCTGTTCGACACGAAGGTGATCGAGACCGAAGAGCGCGACGACGGTGGGCTCGACTACTTCCTCGACGTGGACATGCCCGACGATTTCGCGCTCGACCAGCCGCTCAGCCCGTTTCTGCTCGCCGCGCTGGAACTGCTCGACCCTGAATCCGACATGTACGCGCTTGACGTGATTTCCATGGTCGAGGCCACACTCGAAGACCCCAAGCAGGTGCTGCGTGCGCAGGAGCGGCAGGCGCGCGACGCCGCGATGATCCGGATGAAGGAAGACGGGCTCGAATACGACGAGCGCATGGACAGGCTGCAGGAGATCACCTATCCCAAGCCGCTGGAGGACATGCTTGACGCGGCGTTCGATCAGTACCGGCACGACGTGCCGTGGGCGAACGACTACTGGCTGAGCCCCAAATCCGTGGTACGCGACATGGTCGAGACCGCCTCCGACTTCACCGGATACATCTCGCGGTACAACATCGCCCGCTCGGAGGGCACGCTGTTGCGCTACCTGTCCGACGCCTACCGGGCGCTCGCCCGCACCGTACCGGACGACAAGCTCGACGATCAGCTGCGCGACGTGATCTCATGGCTGCGCGTGGTCGTGCGTTCGATCGACTCCAGTCTGGTGGATGAATGGGAGAACGCCGGCGCATCCGATGATGCCTCGCAGGCGGCCGCCAGTCTGGCCGCGCCGGGCGCGAAGGCCGCGGTGGTGGAGGACCGGCGCG
>OCAO01000581.1_pt1 | contig 10512 bp, 8 predicted proteins | sample 1477151 | NCBI WGS metagenome assembly OCAO01 (sample SAMEA2580298, study PRJEB22360) | human gut metagenome | biome: human gut; feature: human-associated habitat; material: faeces | place: Denmark | collected 2008/2010 | reverse complement strand
AAGCCGATGGACGTCACCACGATGGCGGAGACGATCGGAGGCACGAAACGGCGCCAGTACCGGGCGGTCAGGCCCAGCGCCAGCTCAAGCAGACCGCCGACGATCACCGCACCGACCACGGCTCCGTAACCCTTGTCGGCGCAGATCGCGGCCGCGGCGGCCACATAGGTGAACGAGATGCCCGTCACCATCGGCAGTCGCGAGCCGATCAGCCACGCGCCATACAACTGCAGGCAGGTGCCGAGACCCGCCACCAGCAGACCCGACTGAATCACGGCCGCCGATTGCGCGGACGTCATCTTCGCCGCGTTGGCGACGATGAATATCGGGGCTAGATTGGCGACGAACATCGCCATCACATGCTGCAGGCCGAACGGAATGCCTTTCCAGAACGACACGGGCGCGTCCAGCGAGGACAGCGCCTCGAACGATACGGAATTCTTCGTTTTCTTCTGCGACATGGTTTCCTTTTCTCTCCTCTGCTCTACCGTTGCTCTCTGCTGTTCCGGACTCAGTCCCTGAACGTGATCTCGCCGGTCTCGGGATTCATGGACTCGACGATGGCCAGCGAATCCACGTCATAGCCCTGCGCGCGCAGTTCGTCACCGCCGCCCTGGAACCCCTTCTCGACCGCGATGCCGATTCCCTCGACACTCGCCCCCGACGCATGGCACAGCTCGATGAGCCCATGCAACGCCTTGCCGTTCGCCAGGAAATCATCGATGAGCAGCACGTGGTCGTCGGCGTCCAAATATTTCTTGGACACGATGACGGGAAACTCCTTGCGCTTGGTGAACGAGTACACCGTGGTGGTGTACTGGTCGCCGTCGAGGTTGATGGACTGGGCCTTCTTGGCGAACACCACCGGAACATCGCCGAAGTGGCGTGCGGCGCAACAGGCGATGCCAATGCCCGACGCCTCGATGGTCAGGATCTTGGTGATGGTCTTGCCGGCGAAATGCCGGGCCCACTCCTGCCCCATATGGTCGAACAGACGCACGTCGCACTGATGGTTCAAGAACGCGTCCACCTTGAGCACGTCACCGGTCTTGACCGTTCCATCACGCCGAATGCGCTCTTCCAGCTCCTTCATAAGTCCCCTTTGCCTGTACCGTCAATGAATAAGACAGAGGGACAGCATACGCCATGCAGATGACCGCGGCGACCTGTATGAATCCGCCACGAGTCCTTGACGAACACTTTGTGATTCCAAAATGTTTTTTTGGGAGGGGGATGCTCTAGCATAACCTCGACGGAACGGGAAGTCGTGTAAGGAGTATCAGCATGCGCAATGACCGCTATGGGAGCCTGGACGGTATCAAGGGATTCGCCCTGATCGGCATCATCTGGTATCACCTGTCGCAACGCTCGCTGCCCGGCGGTTTCATTGGCGTGGACGTGTTCTTCACCGTATCCGGCTTCCTGCTCGCCCTGAGCGTCCTTCGTGAGATCGACCGTACCGGCAGACTGCGTCTTGGCAATTTCTATCTGCGCAGGTTGTCTCGACTGTGGCCGGCGATGGCGTTCATGATCGCCGGCTCGGTGTCGCTCGGCCTGTTCGTCAACCATGACATTCTGGTGGGTGTGCCGGGCAAAAGCGTCTCCGCGTTGACATTCACGTCGAATTGGGGGGAGATCTTCTCCGGAGACAGCTATTTCGCGGCGACGTCGCCGCAATTGCTGCGGCACTTATGGTTCGTGGCGCTGCTGGCCCAAGCGACGCTGGTGCTGCCGCTTTTGACGGCCATGCTGCACAGAATCGGCTCCACGTTCGTGCAGGCGTTGGTGCCGGTGCTGCTCGCCGCGCTGTCCGCGTGTGGCATGTGGGTGCTGTACAACCCGTCCGCCGACCCCACACGCGTGTATTTCGGCACGGACACGCACTGTTTTGGCATGCTGTTGGGTGTCGCGCTGGCGTTCGTCGTGCGGCACAGCGAGGAGTCTGACGCCGAGCCGCGCCGCCTGTTCACCATGGTTATGCCCTGGCTGGCCACTGGCGCACTGGTCGTGTTGATCATGATGATGCCGCGCGTCGGGCAGGATGCGTCAGCGTTCCGCGGCGGTCTGATTCTGGCCTCTGTGCTCACCGTAGTGCTGATCGGCGGCAGCATTTCCAAGGATTCATGGATGATCGGCCTGTTCGGCTGGCGTCCGCTCGCGCTGCTGGGCAAATACTCGTATGGCATGTACCTGTGGCATTGGCCGTTGTACCTGCTGCTGCAGCTCATGCTTCCCGGTTATCGTGGCAGCGGATTGTGGGTGGTCCAGGCGCTCACGTTGCTGCTGAGCCTCGTGATGACCGCGGTGTCATGGTGGATGGTGGAGAATCCGGTCGCGGAATGGATCAAGTCCAAGCGCGACAAGTCGGCTCCCCGCCGCACGGTGGCGCAACGTTCGGCTCCGCGACGGGTCGGCAGCGCGCGGGCACGTGGTGTGTATGGGACGCACCTCAACAACGTCGAGTTCACTCAGCCGTACTCTCAGGCTGCGCCCCTGCCCTCGCCGCAAGACGCGCCGGTCGTCGCATCCCGCAGCTCCCGTACCGCGGAGGCGATGCGCATGGTCGTCACCGTGTCGGTTGTGGCACTGATCGTCATCGGGTTCTTCATGGGTGTGGCCCAGGCCCCGGCGAAGACGCAGACACAGATCATGCTGGAGAAGAACCAGAGCGCGCTCGCCAAGAAGGAACGTCAGCGCAAGATGGACGCCAAGGCCGCGGCCGAGGCGAAGAAACGCGCCGAGGAGGAGCGCAAGCGCCGCGAGGAGGCCAAGGCAGCCATCGAGAAGACCCTGAACGGCGAGGACGTCTCCGTGATCGGCGACTCCGTCACCGTGGGCGCGTCGGCGGCATTGCAGAAGTCACTGCCCGGCATCGCTGTGGACGCCCAGGTGTCGCGGTCCATCCTGACCGCGCCCGGTATCGTCGCGCAGATGAAGGCGGAAGGCCGTCTGCGCAAGTACGTGGTGATCTCGCTGAACACGAACAGCGCGACCACGGTCGGCGAATACGAGCGGATTGCGGCCGCGGCGGGTGATGGGCATGTGCTGGTCATCATCAATGCGTATGGCGCCCGCGAGTGGATTCCCGTGGCCAATCAGGCGGCCTCCGACTACGTGCGCAAGCATCCCACCGATTCGATTCTGGTCGACTGGAACAGTGCTATCGCGGCACACACCGATTGGCTCGGACCGGACGGCATCCACCCGCAGGCCGGACAAGGCGAAGACCTGTATGCCTCCGGTCTGAGGAACGCGTTGGCGGAATGGGAGGTCGCCCATATCGAGTGACACTGACCGAACCATGTGGTAAACAGGAAAGCCGAATCATCGTCAACCGTCAGGGGGAGCAGCGTGCAGCAGGATCCGGATCTCATCGCAAGAAGCGCCGAGGAACTCGTCGGCGACCTCAACCCGCAGCAAGCCGAGGCGGTGCAGTACCGGGGGCCCGCACTGCTGATCGGCGCCGGCGCAGGATCCGGCAAGACACGCGTGCTCACCCGGCGCATCGCGTGGATCCTCACGCAATTCGGAGCATGGCCGAGCCAGATCCTCGCCATCACCTTCACCAACAAGGCGGCCGCTGAAATGCGCGAACGCCTCGAAGGTCTGATCGGACCGGTCGCCCAGCGCATGTGGGTGTCGACGTTCCATTCCGCATGCGTGCGCATCCTCAGGCGTGACGGCCAGTCGATAGGGCTGGCGTCGGGCTTCTCCATCTATGACACCGCCGACTGCGAGCGCCTCGTCAAGCTGATCGGCGCCGATCTCAACATCGACCTCAAGCGCTACACGCCGCGCGCGATCCTCTCGCGCATCTCCGATTACAAGAACTCACTGATCGGCTGGCAGGAGCAGCTCAAGCGCTACGCGCCCGACTACCGGCCCGGCCAGCGCGGTTATCAGATCGGCAATTTCGGCGACATCGAGGTGCTGTATTCCGTCATCTACGCCGAATACCAGCATCGTCTGGCCATGGCGAACGCCGTCGACTTCGACGATCTGATCGGCCGGACGGTCGAACTGCTGCGCACCCAACCGCAGGTGGCCGACTATTACCGTCATAAGTTCCGTTATATCCTCGTCGACGAATACCAGGACACGAACCATGCCCAATACGAGCTGATCCGCGAGCTGGCGGGCGTGGACGCGGCCGGGCAGGTCGTGCCGGACGCCCCCTCGGCGGGGCGGGCCGGCCCGGCATGGATCAGACGGCGTTCCGACTCCGACCAGTCGATCTATGCGTTCCGCGGCGCGGACATCCGCAACATCCAGGATTTCGAGCAGGATTTCCCCAACGCGAAGACCATCATGCTCGAACAGAACTACCGTTCCACGCAGACCATCCTCGACGCGGCCAACGCGGTCATCGCCAACAACCAGGGTCGCAAGCCCAAGAAGCTGTGGACCGCATTGGGCAGCGGGGACCCGATCGTCGGCTATGCCGCGGACAACGCCGAGCAGGAGGCCGCGTGGATAGCGGGGGAGATCGCTCGCGTCCGCGCCGAGGAGGGCACGCCGTATTCGGACATGGCCATCATGTACCGTGCCAACGCGCAGTCGCGTGCGCTTGAAGGCGCGCTCGTGCATGCCGGACTGCCGTATCAGCTGGTCGGCGGCACACGGTTCTACGAGCGGCGGGAGGTCAAGGACGCCATCGCGTATCTGCAGGCCATCGTCAATCCGGCCGACAACGTCAACATGCGGCGCATCCTTAACGTGCCCAAGCGCGGTCTCGGACCTCGTGCCGAATCGATCATCGTCTCATATGCCGATGCTCATGCGACCACGTTCTGGGACGGCATTGACCATCTTGACCAGATCGACGGCGTGCCCACCCGCACCGGCAAGCAGCTCGCCGCATTCAGGGACCTGATGCGCTCCCTGAGCGCGTTCGCGGCCGAACATGACGGCAAGCCGTCCGAAGTGGTGGGGGAGGTGCTCTCGCAGTCCGGTCTGCTCGAAGAACTGCAGCGGTCCGAGGATCCACAGGATGCCTCCCGCGTGGAGAACCTGTCCCAGTTGCAGTCCGTCGCCGCCGAATTCGAGCAGAACACGCCGGACGCCACACTCGCGGGATTCCTGGAGACCACGGCGCTGGTGGCGGACTCCGACCAGCTGCCCTCCGAGGGCGAGGACTCCGGCAAGGTCACGCTGATGACTCTGCACACCGCCAAGGGCCTGGAATACCCCGTCGTGTTCCTCACCGGCATGGAGCAGGGCACGTTCCCGCACTCGCGGGCGATGGAGGACGCCGACGAGCTTTCCGAGGAGCGTCGTCTGGCATATGTGGGCATCACGCGTGCCAAGCGTCGTTTGTACGTCACCCGTGCCGCCGTGCGCGCGCAGTGGGGGCAGGCCAACGAGATGATGCCCAGCCAGTTCCTCGATGAGATCCCCGACCGGCTCATCGACTGGAAACGGCGCGAAACCGGCATGGAGGGCATGCGCTCCGGCTGGTCACGCCGCGGCTTCGACGACGAGTTCGGCGGATGGGACGATGACGACTTCGGCGGCACCACATACGGCGGGTCGTCCTCGTACGGTGGTTCCTCGTCATACGGCTCTCGTGGACGTTCCTCGTACGGCGGTTCCTCGTCGTTCGGCTCCGGTTCGCGCGGCGGATCGGGCTCGTCATATGGCGGGGCCAGGGGATTCGGCTCATCTTCGCGCCACGGCGGCTCCGGCCGTCAGGGCTCCGGACAGCAGTACAGGTCGGGCAGCCGGTTCGGCTCATCCACGGGATTGTCGCGTGGCGGCAAGGTCACGACGCGCCGCACCGCTCCCAAGTCATCCCTCTCGTCGGCCAAACCGGCCTCGTCGCTCAGCAAGGACAACAACCTCAACATCGCCGACTTCCATGCCGGCGACAAGGTCACGCATGACCAGTACGGGCTGGGCACCGTCGTCGACACGCAGGACAAGGGCCGTAACTCCGTAATCACGGTTGATTTCGGCTCGTCGGGCGTCAAGCGGCTGATGCTGCGCGTGGCGCCGCTGGAGAAGCTCTGAGGTACCCACCCACCGGCGGCTTCGCGCCACCTCCCGCCAGCGGGAGGATGGTGGTGGGACCGTACCGGCGGATGACCGGCGCATATATGAAAAGCGTTGAAAAGTCAAGGCTTGTGTTTCCCGGAAACGGTTGACATAATCATCGATGTCCATCTTCAACCGAGAGGAGACAACAATGTTCCGTAGACTATTCGCATCGCTGCCGGCCATCGTGTTCGGCGTGCTTATCGCCGTCGCCCCGCAGGCATTCGCCCATGTGTGCGAGGTCAAGGATAATATGCCCATGGCGTGCCATTACACCGCGCAAGCGGAGCTTGGCATCGGCGTGGTCATCGCCCTGCTGGGTATCATCGCTTTGTTCTGCAGCCCGAAGATACGTACAGGTCTCAATATCGCCGTCGCTTTGAACGCACTGCTGTCGCTGGCCGTGCCGACGGTGCTGATCGGCGTGTGCAAGGGCGCCATGATGCATTGCCATATGGTCACCAGGCCGACGCTCATCGTGATCGGCATTCTGGCACTGCTGTTCGCCGTCGTCGCCATCTACCTTGACTCCAAGCCCGTCAAGCGATGATCACACGAATCACCCTCAAACGACTGCCGCTGGAGAACCTGAAGCGCAAGCCGTTTCGCACGGCTGCGCTCGTCATCGTCGTCATGATGCTGACGCTCGCGTTCTTCGGCGGCTCGCTGCTGTCCATGAACCTGCGCAACGGATTGCGCAGCATGCAGGAACGCATGGGAGCCGACCTCATGGTGGTGCCGCAGGATACCGGCGCCAAAGCCGAGGCCCTGCTCACCAACGGCGGATCCAACACGTTCTATTTCACCAACGACATCGAGAACCTGGTCTCCAAGGCCGATGGCATCTCCCGAGTCACGGCCCAGACGTACATATCATCGCTCGCGGCCGCATGCTGCGACGAGAAGGTGCAGATCATAGGCTTCAACCCCGCGACCGACTTCGTCATCACCCCTTGGATCACATCGCAGTTCGACGGGACGCTGAAAGACGGAGAAGTCGTAGCCGGCTCGAACATCAGCGTATCCGGCAACAACACGATCAAGCTGTACGGGCATGAGTTCCCGGTCGCCGCCCAGCTCGGCTCGACCGGCACCAGTCTGGACAATTCGGTGTTCGTCAATATGTCCACCATCCCCTCGATCGTCTCGTACTCGTCGTCGGTGGGACACACGGCCATCCCCGCCGAATACGCCGACAAGGCGGTCTCCGCGATCCTCATCAAGGTCAAGGACGGGTATGACGCCAAGCAGGTCTCGCTCAACATCACCAAGGAATCCGGTCTCGAAGGGCTCGGATTCGTGTATCCGGGCGGCGTGACAGCCACTACCAAGACCAACCTCGACGCGCTGGTCGGGTACGTCACGCTGTTCGTCGCAGTGTTCTGGATCATGGGCCTCATCGTGCTGCTGGCAGTGTTCGCATCCGCGATGAACGAGCGGAAGAAGGAATTCGCGGCCTACCGCATCATGGGCGCCACGCGCGGCACACTGATTGCGCTCATCGTCAAGGAATCGGCGCTGATCGGACTGGTCGGTGGCGTCATCGGCATCGCGGGCGCGTCTCTGGCGGTGTTCCCGTTCAACACGCTGATCAGCAGGCAGCTGCAGCGCGTCGGCCGCGTCGCACGCGGCGGGCCCCCCCCTGCCATACCTGCAGACCGACGCGCTCAAGGTCGTCGTGCTCGTCGCCATAAGCCTCGTGTTCGCCGTCGCGACCGGACTGCTGGCGTCAATCGTCACCGCGGTCAAGCTGTCCGCGCCCGAAACCTATCTCACGTTGCGCGAGGGGGAGTGATTCATCATGGCGATGCTTGAGATCAATGATCTGACCCGTGAATTCACCCGGCGCGGCGCGCGTTTCGCCGCCGTCGACCACGTGAGCTTCTCCATGGACCAGGGCGAACTGGTCGCCATCATCGGACGTTCCGGCAACGGCAAAAGCACGCTGCTCAATCTGATCGCTGGCCTGCTCAAGCCGACGTCCGGCACCGTCGAGATCGACGGCCGAAACGTCTCCAAGCTGTCGGACAAGGAGCTCTCGCAGCTGCGCAACGCGACGCTCGGGTTCGTCACGCAGGGGCAGACGCTGCTCGGCAACCTCACCGTGCTCGACAACGTCATTCTTCCGGCCGTGCTGTTTGGCCCGGCGAAGAAAACGGTGGTGCCGGATGATGTTGCGGCGCCCGGCGAAGCCGATGCCGCCGGCGCGGCCGATTCCGCACGTGAGCAGGACGATGCCGACATGCCCGACGTCATCGACGATGATCTCACGGCGGAGCACGAGCCCGACGCCCTGGAGCGACGGGCGACGATGCTGCTGGATCGACTCGGCGTGGCTGACCTGTCCGACAGCTATCCCAAGGAGCTGTCGGGTGGCGAGATGGGCCCTGTCTCCATCGCCCGCCGCAACAGGCGCTCAGGAACGGGCGGAAGCTGGGGATCCTCGACGAGCCGACCGGCGATCTCGACGCGACGAGCACCACGATGGTCATGCGTCTGCTGCGCAACGTCGCCGATGAGACGGCGGCGGTGCTTATCGTGACCCATGACGGCGACACGTTGCCATACGCCGACCGCGTGTATGCCATGGACGCGGGGCGGCTCACCCCGGCCGGCGGAGCCTGACACGCAGGGTCGTCCATAGGGTATGCGATTATAAACGATTGTGTCTGCCATAAGGCGGATGCTATCTGGAGTCTTAGCCCATCAGTGGGTCGGCGGCGGTTTTCCGCCGTTCGTGCACGTCACGACGAAGCACTGGGGAGGCCGACTCAGCGCGGGGACAGCCTCGCGTTCCGTTCAGATAACGACAGAATAAAGGAACAAGAATGACCAACGTTCAGCGTTCTCGCCGTCAGGTGCGCCTTTCCCGCGCCCTCGGCATCGCACTGACCCCCAAGGCTCAGCGCATCTTCGAAAAGCGCCCGTACGCTCCCGGTGAGCACGGCCGCACCCGTCGTCGCACCGAATCCGATTACGCGGTTCGTCTGCGCGAGAAGCAGCGTCTGCGCGCCCAGTACGGCGTCTCCGAGAAGCAGCTTCGCTCCGCTTACGAGAAGGCGACCCGCACCGCCGGCCAGACCGGTAACGCGATGCTCACCGATCTCGAAGTCCGTCTTGACAACCTCGTGCTGCGTGCCGGCATCGCCCGTACCACCGCTCAGGCCCGTCAGTTCGTGGTGCACCGTCACATCCTCGTCGACGGCAACATCGTGGATCGTCCGTCCTACCGTGTCAAGCCCGGCCAGACCATTCAGGTGAGGGCCAAGAGCCAGACCATGGTTCCGTTCCAGATCGCCGCCGAAGGCGTGCACCGCGATGTGCTGCCGCCCGTCCCCGGCTACCTCGACGTGAACCTGGCTTCCCTGAAGGCCACCCTGACCCGCAAGCCTGAAGTCGAGGAGATCCCGGTTCAGGTCAACATCCAGTACGTCGTCGAGTTCTACGCTCGCTGATCTGGATCCACCACCTGTAATTTACAGCGTAAGGACATACATACACACGAACGCCCCGTGGCATTGCGCCCGGGGCGTTCGTGTATTCCGGTCCTGTTCTCACGGGTTCGGCCGGCCATCGGCCGCGTTCATCGTCACTGGCCGCACACCGCCTGCCGCAGCATCGTCGCATACGCATAAGCGCCGGTCATGTTGGGATGGATGCCGTCGTCGTACAGGTATTCGCCGTGGCCCTCGCTGTACTTGTACCAGTCGATGATGCCCACATTGCCGTTGTGGCTGGCTGCGGCACGCATCATCGAGTTGTTGTTCTTCTCCTGGTTCGGATAGGGCATACGGATCGTCACGAAATACACCGGCTTGCCGCCCACAAGGTCGATCAGCTGCTGGACCACCTGTTCGTTGCGGATGATGCCGTTCGTTCCGAGCCCGTAAATGATGACGCTGCCGCTGTGCCCGGCAGTGGTCGCCTGCTGGAACACGCTGACGGCCTGAGGCATCTGACGGTTCGGCTTGCCATTGATGTATCCGTTCGGAAACGCCGCCTGGATCGCATCCTTCGTGCCGGAGGTGACGGAATCGCCGATCATCATGATGTCGGCGTTGCAGCTTCCTGTATTGGGGTCATAGTGGTATTTCGAAGCATCCAGGTTGTCGGGCACCTTCTCCGCAATGGGCGCGACAGATGGAGACGCCGGCTTTGCGCTGTCTCCGTTCCGCTCGGAGCCGTCGTCATTCGTCTGATTCGCCGTGGCATTGTTGCTCGCCGTGCCGTCGTCCGAGGGCTTTTCGATGCTCTTCGGCTTGGGCAGGGCGAGAGGCTTCGCCGGCTCGGCGAGTTCGGGCCGGAGTTGGATCATGCGGTCGTGGGCGATCTGCTCCCAATTCACCGGCGCCCAGGTGAGCGCGGCCACGGTGACGATGCCGAGAGCCGCCATCACCCATGACCCCGGCCTCAGCCGTCCGCTCGGCTCCACCGATGCCCTCGCATGCCTGCTGCGCGGCGTCCGCTCCGCCTTGGCCC
>OCAO01000574.1_pt1 | contig 10715 bp, 10 predicted proteins | sample 1477151 | NCBI WGS metagenome assembly OCAO01 (sample SAMEA2580298, study PRJEB22360) | human gut metagenome | biome: human gut; feature: human-associated habitat; material: faeces | place: Denmark | collected 2008/2010 | reverse complement strand
AAACCCCTCATGAGTGAGGGGCAGGGGAGTTGAGAGTGCCGAAGGCACTTTGTTCCAGTGCAATGAACGGGGCACAGATCAGAGCATTCTGCAGTCTGGGTCAGAAGGAACAGGCGTTTTTAAAACGTATCTTTGAGCACATGGGACTCAGTGCGCGCGGATATGGAAAGATTCTGAAGGTGGCCAGAACCATCGCGGATCTGGCCGGCAGCAGCGAAATAAAAAAAGAACATCTGGCGGAAGCAGCGGGGCTTCGCGGCCTGGAGGAAAAATACTGGGGAGGCAGCCATCATGATATCACATAAGGAGCGTCAGTATCTCTGCTGGTTTTTATCTGTGCCCGGGATCGGTGCGGTCACCGGAATGCGTATAGCTAAACAGTTTAAAAGCTTCGAGGAGATATATAATATAGAAGGAAAAAATCTGGAACAGGCAGGTCTCCTCAGGCCGAAGGTGGCTGCCGCATTTGATGCGGAAAAGTGCAGCCTGGACAAGCGAAAAAGAGAACTGGAGCAGCTGGAAAAGGAGGGCATCCGGCTGGTTGCATTCTTAGATGAGAATTATCCCAAACGTCTGCTTCAGATTCCCGATTATCCGGTTGGCCTCTTTGTCCGGGGCGAGCTTCCGGACGAGGAACGGCCTGCGGCGGCTGTGATTGGGGCCAGGGACTGTACCAATTACGGAAGACAGGAAGCGGAATCTGTGGCTGCGGAGCTGGCCAGGGCCGGAGTTCAGATTATCAGCGGCCTCGCTCATGGAATTGACAGCGCCGGCCACAGAGGGGCGCTGAAGGCCGGCGGGAGAACATTCGGCGTGCTGGGGTGCGGGATTAAGATCTGTTATCCGAGAGAGAATTACGGGCTCTACGAACGCATGTGCCGTCAGGGCGGCGTCCTTTCAGAGTGGATGCCCTGGGAGCCGCCGCAGCAGAAGAATTTTCCCATAAGAAACCGGATTATCAGCGGCCTCTCTGATGTGCTCCTTGTGATGGAAGCCAGACAAAAGAGCGGATCTTTAATTACAGCTGGAATTGGACTGGAACAGGGAAAAGAAATTTTTGCTCTTCCGGGACGTGTCTCCGACCCGCTGAGCGAAGGCTGCAACCGGTTGATTTCTGAGGGTGCGGGCGTTCTTTTGGGGCCGGAGGAGGTGCTGGAATATCTCGCCTTGAAGGCTGGTAAAATATTAAGAGTTCATGAAAAAAATGAGAACGGGCTTGCCAAAAAAGAAAAAATGGTGTATAGTTGCCTCGATTTGCAACCGAAGGGGTTAGAAGAGATTGTGATCTTAAGCGGACTGTCTGTAAGTGAATGTATCGGCACACTTCTGGATCTGGAGCTGGGCGGTTATGTGGTTCAGACATCCCATCAATATTATGGTAAGAGATTATAGGCGAGGAGTTTTGTATGGCGAATTGTTTAGTTATTGTGGAGTCACCCGCGAAGGTGAAAACGATTAAAAAATTTTTGGGAACGAGCTACGAGGTTGATGCGTCAAACGGTCATGTAAGAGACTTGCCTAAGAGCCAGCTGGGAATCAGCCCGGAACAGGATTTTGAACCGAAGTATATTACGATCCGGGGCAAAGGCGACATTCTTGCGAAGCTTCGCAAGGAAGTGAAAAAAGCAGATAAGATTTATCTCGCAACGGACCCTGACCGTGAGGGGGAGGCGATTTCCTGGCATCTGGTAAAGGCATTAAAGCTGGATGAGCAGAAGGATAAACAGGTATACAGAATCAGCTTCAACGAGATTACAAAAAATGCGGTGAAGGCTTCTTTGAAGACGCCGAGAGAGATCGATATGGATCTTGTGGACGCGCAGCAGACGAGAAGAATCCTGGACCGTATGGTTGGATATATGATCAGCCCGATTCTCTGGGCGAAGGTAAAACGGGGCCTTAGTGCCGGCCGCGTTCAGTCGGTGGCGCTCCGCATGATCTGCGACCGGGAAGAGGAGATTAACGCCTTTATTCCGGAAGAGTACTGGAACCTTGAGGCGGATTTAAAACAGCCGGGAAGCAAGAAGGCTCTGGCAGCCAAGTTCTACGGCAATAAAGACGGAAAGATTGCGATCCGCAATAAAGAAGAACTGGATGGCATCTTAAAGGAACTGGAAGGCTGCGATTACGTTGTGGATGAGGTGAAGAACGGAGAGCGGATCAAGAAGGCACCAATCCCCTTTACAACCAGTACGCTGCAGCAGGAAGCTTCCAAAGTACTGAACTTTTCCACACAGAAGACGATGCGTCTGGCCCAGCAGCTGTATGAAGGCGTGGAGGTGAAGGGACACGGAACTGTCGGTCTCATTACTTACCTGCGTACCGATTCTACCAGAATCGCTGAGGAAGCTGATACGGCGGCAAGGGCATTTATCGAGGCGCAGTACGGCAGCAAATACGTGGCAAGCGGAGAACAGGCGAAGAAGAGCGGAGCCAAAATCCAGGATGCGCACGAGGCGATCCGTCCCACAGACATCAGTCTGACACCGGTCATTGTCAAAGAATCGCTTCAGAGGGATTTATTCCGTCTCTATCAGCTGATCTGGAAACGCTTTGCGGCAAGCCGTATGCAGCCGGCTGTTTATGAGACGACATCCGTTAAGGTAGCGGCAGGCGATTACTGCTTTACATTAGCGGCTTCAAAGCTGGCTTTTGACGGATTCATGTCAGTTTATATACAGGAAGACGAGAAAGAAGAGAGCAGCGCCCTTCTGGGCCGGCTGGAGAAGGGAAGCGTCCTAACCCTCGAAAAGCTGGACAGCAGTCAGCACTTTACACAGCCGCCGGCACATTTTACTGAGGCGTCACTGGTAAAGGCGATGGAAGAACAGGGAATCGGCCGTCCAAGTACGTACGCACCGACGATTACGACGATCATTGCCAGACGCTATGTGGCTAAGGAAAATAAAAATCTTTATGTGACAGAGCTTGGTGAAGTCGTGAACAGTATGATGAAGCAGAGCTTCCCCAGCATCGTCGATATCACCTTTACCGCTAATTTAGAATACCTTCTCGATAAAGTGGGAGACGGCTCCGTTCCGTGGAAGACTGTGGTACGCAATTTCTACCCGGATTTAAAGGAAGCAGTGGATAAGGCGGAAGTCGAACTGGAGTCAGTAACCATTGCGGATGAAGTGACAGAGGAGATCTGTGAACTCTGCGGCCGGAACATGGTAATCAAATACGGTCCCCACGGCAAATTCCTGGCGTGTCCCGGATTCCCGGAGTGTAAGAATACAAAGCCGTATCTGGAGAAGATCGGTGTGCCGTGTCCCAAGTGCGGGAAGGACGTGGTCATTAAGAAGACAAAGAAGGGCAGAATCTATTACGGATGCGAAGCCAATCCGGAATGCGATTTTATGTCCTGGCAGAGACCTTCCACTGAGAAATGTCCGAAATGTGGCTCTTATATGGTAGAAAAAGGCAATAAACTGCTTTGCTCCAACGAACAATGCGGTTACAGTACAAGCAAAAATACAAAATAGAATAATTATTAAGAAAATCGAAAATCTTCAAAAAATGATTGTTATTTTGACGGAATAGTGTTAATATTTAAATATTAAAGGGGTATTTTGAGCTTTCCTACAAATTCTTAAGGAGGTTTTCGGTTATGAGTGTTCAATTGTTGGACAAAACTAGGAAAATTAACAAGTTATTGCATAACAACAACTCGCACAAAGTAGTATTTAACGATATCTGTGAAGTGCTCAGCGAGATATTAAATTCTAATATTCTCGTGATCAGCAAAAAAGGAAAGGTATTAGGCGTTGCGATCAGCCCTGATGTGGAAGAGATTCAGGAACTGATTGCAGATACGGTCGGCGGCTATGTGGACGGTATGCTGAATGAGCGTCTGCTTGGCATCCTTTCCACCAAGGAGAATGTAAACCTTGAAACCCTTGGATTCACGGGAGACAATATCCGCAAGTACCAGGCGATCATCACACCGATTGATATTGCGGGAGAACGCCTGGGAACACTGTTTATCTACAAGTCAGATGCCCAGTACGATATTGACGATATCATCCTCAGTGAATACGGAACGACCGTTGTAGGCCTCGAGATGATGAGATCGGTTAATGAGGAGAACGCTGAGGAGACGAGAAAGGTTCAGATCGTAAAATCAGCGATCAGCACCCTGTCATTTTCAGAACTGGAGGCGATCACTCATATTTTCGATGAACTGGATGGAAACGAGGGAATCCTGGTAGCCAGCAAGATCGCGGACCGTGTCGGAATTACCCGTTCGGTCATTGTCAATGCGCTCAGAAAGTTTGAGAGTGCAGGAGTGATTGAGTCGCGTTCTTCCGGTATGAAGGGGACTTATATTAAAGTCTTAAACGATGTGGTATTCGATGAACTGAAGGCGATTAAAGCAGGAAACGGCAAGGGGATTCAGGCTCACAGAGAGATAAAAGAATCGTAAATGATCTGTTTGGCAAAAAGAAGCGGCGAAGAAAAACTGCTTCTTTTTTTTACGAAACTATGAAAAAAATTGTCATTAAAAGTAAAAAATAACTTGCACAGGGATTAAAGTTATGCTATACTAGCTAGGCTTACAAAAAATCACGTTTGCGGATTCTGGAGGAAGGTGCCGGATTTCCGGTCTCCTTGGAAGCAAGAGAAGCAGACGGAAGAAAAACCAAATGGAGGTAATAACATGAGCGTTATTTCAATGAAACAGCTGTTAGAAGCTGGTGTACATTTCGGTCACCAGACAAGAAGATGGAACCCTAAGATGGCTCCATACATCTACACAGAGAGAAACGGCATCTACATCATCGACTTACAGAAGTCTGTTGTAAAAGTAGACGAGGCTTACAAAGCCGTAGCCGACATTGCTGCTGAAGGCGGCAAGATCCTTTTTGTAGGAACCAAGAAGCAGGCTCAGGATGCGATCAAGACAGAAGCAGAGCGCTGCGGTATGTACTATGTAAATGAGAGATGGCTGGGCGGTATGCTTACAAACTTCAAGACAATCCAGTCCAGAATTGCAAGATTAAAACAGATTGAAACCATGTCCGAAGATGGAACATTTGATGTTCTTCCTAAGAAGGAAGTAATTGCTCTCAAGAAAGAATGGGAGAAACTGGAGAAAAACCTCGGCGGAATCAAGGAAATGAAGAAGATTCCGGATGCTATCTTTGTTGTAGATCCTAAGAAAGAGAGAATCTGCGTTCAGGAAGCTCATACACTGGGGATTCCGTTAATCGGCATTGCTGATACGAACTGTGATCCGGAAGAGCTTGACTTCGTGATTCCGGGTAATGATGATGCAATCAGAGCCGTTAAGCTGATCGTATCCAAGATGGCGGACGCAGTAATTGAGGCAAACCAGGGCGAGGCAACAGCTGAAGAAGCAGAAGCAGCTCAGGATTTCGAAGAGGCTGTAGAGGCTTAATTGTTCAGGCAGATGAATGCTTCGGCCGGCTGTGATAAGCGGGTTGAAGCATTTTTCGATTTATGGGGAGACGGAGTCCGAACCACGGCAATGCATGCTGAGGCAGATTAGGAAGAAGTTCCCTGTAGACCAGGAAACGAAAACCTGTATAATATGAATAACGAGAAGAATATGGAGGGAAATCAAATGGCAGCAGTTACGGCTGGAATGGTAAAAGAGTTAAGAGAAATGACCGGTGCAGGCATGATGGATTGTAAGAAGGCACTTGCGGCAACGGATGGAGATATGGAAAAGGCTGTTGAATTTTTAAGAGAAAAAGGACTTGCAGCTGCATCCAAGAAGGCAGGAAGAATCGCAGCAGAAGGTATCGTAAAGACTCTTGTAAGCGAAGATGGAAAGTCTGCAGCGATTGTTGAAGTAAACAGCGAGACTGACTTCGTGGCTAAGAATGCGCAGTTCCAGGGCTATGTTGCAGATGTGGCATCTCAGGTACTTGCCAGCAGCGCGGCTGACATGGAAGCGTTCATGGCAGAGCCGTGGGCAAAGGATACTTCCCTGACAGTGGCTCAGGAATTATCCAGCCAGATCGCAATTATCGGCGAGAATATGAACATCAGAAGATTTGAGAAGATTGCAACAGACGGCGTTGTTATTGACTATATCCACGGCGGCGGCAGAATCGGCGTTCTGGTGGAAGCTTCTGCTGAAGTTGTCAATGATGAAGTAAAAGAAGCTTTAAAAAACGTTGCAATGCAGATCGCAGCGCTGACACCAAAGTATGTAAAGAGAGACGAGATTCCGCAGGAATTCGTTGAGCATGAGACTGAGATCTTAAAGGTTCAGGCTAAGAACGAGAATCCGGACAAGCCGGATGCAATCATCGAGAAGATGATCATTGGCCGTCTGAACAAGGAATTAAAAGAATTCTGTCTGTTAGACCAGGCTTACGTAAAAGATGGTGATTTAACTGTTGCTAAATACTTAGAGCAGGTTTCCAAAGAGGTTGGCGGAAAGATCGAACTGAAGAAGTTTGTTCGGTTTGAAACCGGCGAAGGTCTTGAGAAAAAAGAAGAGGATTTTGCTGCAGAAGTTGCAAAACAGATGCAGTAACAGATTCCACCGAGCAAGGGCAAGGCGGACTTATCAGATTCCGCCGGGCGCGAGCGAGGGGGCTTTCCAAGAAAAGAGGATTCAGGGGGGAATCCCATGGGTATCCATGGGATTTTTCTGTAGAGACAGTGTCCGTTTAACGCCTACAGATGTTTCTGGATTAGACGGACATTTCACCCTTTTCCCGGGATCAGGGCAGGAGAGACTATTGATATTCCGCAGAACGCAGGGGCGGAAGCCTGTAAGCTTCCGTCCGGGCTGCGCGAAGGAAACCTTATACCAAAGGAGTTGACACAATGGCTAAATATATTTTTAAACGTATCATCATGGCGATTGTAACAATATTTGCGGTTGCATCTGTTACATTTTTCGTTATGAACATGGTACCCGGCGGCCCTTTCATGTCAGAGAAGGCCATAAGTCCTCAGGCACAGGCTGCATTGAATGAGAAATACGGTCTTGACAAGCCTTTAGGCGAACAGTATGTTACATACATGAAAGATCTTCTTCACGGGAATCTTGGCCTGAGCGTAAAGCAGAGGGGCCGTACCGTGAACATGATCATCGCATCGAAATTTCCGGTGTCCGCAAGAGTTGGCGGCATCGCTATCTTAACGGCAGTTCTGGTGGGCGTTCCATTGGGAAGTATTGCCGCCTTTAAACGAGGGACGATCGTGGATGACATCATAATCGTATTCAGTACGTGTGGAATTGCGATTCCCAGTTTCGTAATCTGTACGATCCTGATGTATGTCCTGAGTCTGAAGCTGGGGCTTCTGCCTACGTACGGACTGGCATCGTGGAAAAATTACATCATGCCGGTAATTGCGCTGGCACTGTATCCGTCATCTTATATCGCACGTCTGATGCGCTCTTCCATGCTGGATGTCATGGGTCAGGACTACATGAGAACAGCTCGCGCAAAGGGACTTTCTCAGGTAATCAGTATTTTCAAGCATGCGCTTCGTAACGCAATTCTTCCTGTAGTTACGTATTTGGGACCGCTTCTTGCCTATACGGTAACGGGAAGCTTTATCGTTGAGAAGATCTTCACGATTCCGGGTCTGGGCTCTGAATTTATCGGCTCTATCACAGGACGTGATTACCCGCTGATCATGGGAACTACCATATTCCTTGCCTCATTGATGGTTGTGATGAACGTTATCGTAGACGTTGCCTACAAACTCATCGATCCGCGTATTAATCTTAAATAGAAAGGAGAAAGAAGATGTCAAATAATAAATTATCATTACAGCTTAACGTAGACGACTTTCTCCCGGCAAGTGACGAGGAAAAAGAGAGTCTTACCGTCCTCCGCAAGAGCGTTGGCTTCTGGCAGGATGGAATACGGCGTTTAAAGAAAAACAAGATTGCCATGGTCAGCCTGGTAGTTATCATTTTTGTATTCATTTTTTCATTCCTGGTACCGCAGTTCTATCCATACAGCTATGAGCAGCAGATTCGCGGAAGCGAGAATCTGGCGCCCATGCAGTATTCAGAGAAGGAACTGGAGGCAAAGGCGGCGGGAGAGAGCGTATTCCCGCATGTCCTGGGAACGGATAATCTGGGACGTGACTATGCGGTCCGTGTCATGATGGGCAGCCGGGTCTCCCTTACCGTAGGTCTTGTAGCTTCCGCCATCATCCTGCTGATCGGATCCCTTTACGGCTCCATTGCCGGTTTCTTTGGCGGCTGGGTCGATATGATTATGATGCGTATCGTTGATATGATCTACACGGTCCCTGACATTCTGATCATTGTTCTTTTGTCGGTTGCATTTGACCAGCCGCTGAAGGCGCTGGCGCAAAAGCCGGGATTTGAATGGATCCAGGTCATCGGTGTTAACTTAATCAGTATTTTCGTGGTGTTTGCCCTTCTGTACTGGGTTGGTATGGCGCGAATTGTTCGAAGCCAGATCCTCATATTGAAGGAACAGGAATACGTGACTGCGGCCAGGGCACTGGGTGCTTCCAACGGCCGTATCATCCGGAAACACTTATTGACAAACTGTATTGGTACTCTGATTGTTACTACAACACTGCAGATTCCGTCTTCCATCTTTACAGAGAGCTTCTTAAGCTTCCTGGGCCTTGGTGTTGCTGCGCCGATGCCTTCTCTGGGAAGCCTTGCCAGTGCTGCGTTAAACGGTCTGCAGTCCTATCCGCACCGTTTGTTTGCACCTGCACTTGCGATTTCCATCATCATTTTAAGCTTTAACTTGCTGGGTGACGGTCTGCGCGATGCATTTGACCCGAAACTCAAAGACTAAAGGAGGAGAGATACAATGAGCGAGTATTTGGTAAATATCAAAAATGAACGCCTTTCTTTCTTTACTCCTGCAGGTGAAGTAAAGGCATTAAATGACGTGTCTCTTCATTTAAAAGAAGGCGAAGTGCTGGGGATTGTTGGTGAATCCGGTTCCGGTAAGTCTGTAACTGCATACAGCTTAATGGGAATTACCGCATATCCGGGCCGTCTGATCGGCGGTTCTCTGGAATTCAACGGCCATCAGATCGAAAAAATGTCGGAAAAGGAACTGAGAAAAGTCCGTGGAAATGAGATTTCCATTATTTTCCAGGATCCCATGACCAGTCTGAACCCGGTTTATTCCATTGGCAATCAGATCCGTGAGGTTATCATGCTTCATACGGATAAGAATAAACAGCAGGCGAATGAAAGGGCCAAGGAGCTTCTGACTCTCGTTGGAATCAATGAGCCGGAGAAGCGTTTAAAGCAGTATCCTCACGAGTTGTCAGGCGGTATGCGCCAGCGTGTTATGATCGCGATCGCCCTTGCCTGTGAGCCGAAGCTTTTAATTGCAGATGAGCCGACGACGGCTCTGGATGTTACCATCCAGGCGCAGATTCTTGAGCTTATGATGGATTTAAAAGAAAAGCTGGGCATGGCTATTATCATGATTACACATGACCTGGGTGTTGTTGCCAACATGTGTGACAGAATTGCGGTTATGTATGCCGGTAAGGTTGTAGAATACGGTACCACGGATGATATTTTCTACCGTCCATCCCATGAATACACAAAGGGACTGATCCGGAGTATTCCGAAGCTGACGGAAAAAGAGCATAACAAGCTGGTTCCTATTGAGGGAAGCCCTGTCGATATGCTGAATCCGCCTGCGGGATGTCCGTTTGCACCGCGATGCCGCGCCTGCATGAAGATCTGTTTAAGAGAGATGCCTCCATATACGGATCTGTCTGATGTCCATTACAGTGCATGCTGGCTGATGCAGAAGAAAGAATTTGATAAACAGCAGGATTCCAAGACACAGAAGGGGGATGCATGATGGAAGATAAGTATCTGGTAGAAGTAAAACACTTACAGCAGTATTTCCCGGTTGCAGGAAGTAAGCTTTTTGAAAAGAAGGTTGTAAAAGCGGTCGATAACGTCTCCTTTGGTATTCGCAAGGGTGAGACGCTCGGTCTGGTAGGAGAGTCCGGCTGCGGTAAGACGACGACCGGCCGTACGCTGCTTCGTTTATATGAACCGACGGATGGCACGATTCTCTATGACGGCAAGGATATCACCCACGTGAATATGCTTCCGTACCGCCGTAAAATGCAGATCGTGTTCCAGGATCCGTATGCGAGTCTCGATCCGCGTATGACCGTCGAGGATATTGTCGGTGAAGCGATCGATATCCATCGCCTGGCGGCCAATAAGAAGGACCGTCATGAAAGAATCTTATCCGTGCTCTCCACGGTAGGCTTAAATTCCGAGCATGCGAACCGCTATCCTCACGAGTTCTCAGGCGGACAGCGTCAGCGTGTCGGTATCGCCCGTGCCCTGGCGGTGAATCCGGAGTTCATCGTATGCGACGAGCCTGTATCCGCTCTGGATGTGTCCATCCAGGCCCAGGTTGTCAACATGTTTGAACAGCTGCAGGAGGAACTGGGACTGACCTATCTTTTCATTGCACATGATTTATCAATTGTAAAACATATATCAAACCGGATCGGAGTGATGTATTTAGGCAAGCTGGTGGAGCTGGCTGACAGCTATGAGCTGACCTTCCACAGCGTACACCCCTATACCAAGAGCTTAATTTCCGCTATTCCGATTGCTGATCCGGAGACCAGCAGAAAATCTAAGAGAATTGTTCTGGAAGGCGACGTGCCAAGCCCGGTTAACCCGCCGAGCGGCTGGCGCCTCCGCCCCCCCTGCTCCCATGCCCACCCATAACAGC
>OCAO01000573.1_pt1 | contig 10746 bp, 4 predicted proteins | sample 1477151 | NCBI WGS metagenome assembly OCAO01 (sample SAMEA2580298, study PRJEB22360) | human gut metagenome | biome: human gut; feature: human-associated habitat; material: faeces | place: Denmark | collected 2008/2010 | reverse complement strand
TCTCTTCCTGATGGCCCGATCCCTCCTTTGGCGGCTTCGGCCGCCAGTGCGTTGGCATCTTCCACTATGGAAGGGCTCTTGTGTTTCCCACATGCGGTTTCTTTGAAAGGTGTATCTGCAAAAGGGCTTTCACCGTCCCAATACTCGATATCTCTGGAAGTATAAAAAGCGGCCGCATTTTCAAGTATGATCTCCTCCCCCTTTTTTGCGGAAATCTGATAGAGCGTCCCAATCCTGCGCCGGTCCATGTCAATGGAAGCGCGGTATGATCCTGCACTCAGCCTCGGAGCGCAGGCAGCGGCAAAGCGCACCCCCGAATCCCACGCCTGAAATACCAATTCCTCCCGCTCTCCCGGAATACAGTGCCTCGTACCTTCCGTAAAATGCTGGGCTCCGCTGTTACTCACCTGTCCGTTGATTCCGGTCCTGATCTCCAGTTCCGCCGGTTCCTCCAAAATTAAAGACAGTCTCTGCATCAGCAGGTGGCGGTTCTTTAACGACACAAAGCGCTCCATCTTTACCTTTACCCGTTTTCCCTGTTCCGTTTTATAGGTAAAGCGCCTTTCTGCCAGTCCGTTATCCAGATGAAGCATGACGCAGTAATCCTCATGATTTCTTTCGCTCAGCTGGAGCAGCTCCCCGTCAATGGTAATCTCCTTTCCCATCACATCCGGAAGATTCGGAAGTTCAGAAACCTCTCCAAAACAGGAATCATACGTCCCTGCGATAAACGTATCGCGTTTCTGTCCGGGAACCGGCTCATCCACCGCGTATCGTACCCCCAGATACCCGTTTCCCTGGCAGAACAGCGATTCCATCTGGGGCTGCCACGCCCGGTCCCACCGGGGCACTGACACGCTCCATTCTCCCAATTCTATTTTTTCCATTAAAACACCTCACTTCTCCAAAACGTTTGCGGAACTAATCTGATTCTATTATTGCAATATTACACGTAAAAGTCAAATATTTTATATATAATATTTACTTTTTTTCAAATATGAATGAAAACGTTTGTGTAATCAGTCATCTCATGCTACAATAGCGATAAAAGGAGGGGATTTCAATGAAAGAAGCCTGGTGGAAAGAGGCGGTTGTCTATCAGATTTATCCGAGAAGCTTTATGGATTCCAACGGGGATGGAATCGGAGACCTGGGAGGAATTATCCGGAAACTGGATTATTTAAAAGAGCTGGGTGTGAACGTGATCTGGCTTTCCCCCATCTACCGTTCTCCCAATGACGATAATGGATATGACATCAGTGACTACTGCGAAATCATGGAAGAGTTTGGGACCATGGAGGAATTTGACCAGCTGCTTAAGGCAATGCACGAGAGAGGACTAAAGCTGATGATGGATCTGGTGGTCAACCATACCTCTGACGAGCATCCCTGGTTCCAGGCTGCGTTAAAGGACAAAAACGGCCCCTACCGGGATTATTACTTCTTTCGGAATGGGAAACCGGGAGGTCTGCCGCCTAACAACTGGTGCAGTCATTTCGGATTTTCTGCTTGGGAAAAGGAACCGGAGGGTGATCAGTATTTTCTGCACCTGTATACAAAAAAGCAGCCTGATCTGAACTGGGATAATCCGTCTGTGCGGGAAGAGGTGTACCGCATCATGCAGTTCTGGACGGATAAAGGAATCGACGGCTTCCGTATGGATGTAATCAACTACATCTCCAAGGTCGCGGAGCTTCCGGATATGCCCGAGGATGGCCCCTATCTGGCTACACCTTACTTTGCCAACGGCCCGCACGTCCACGAATATCTCCAGGAAATGAACCGGCGCATCCTGAGCCAGCGGGATTTCATCACAGTCGGAGAGATGGTCTCCGTCACCACGGACCAGGCGCGCCTCTATACTCACGAAGACCGCCATGAATTAAACATGGTCTTCACCTTCGAGCACATGTACCTCGATGCGGTCGGTAAAGACAAATGGCAGATCCGCCAATGGAAGCTGTCTGAACTGAAAGCCGTATTCGGGAAATGGCAGACCAGCCTGGCGGATGGCTGCTGGAACAGTCTGTACTTAAATAACCATGATCAGGCACGAATGGTAAGCCGCTTTGGAGATGATGGAAAATACCGCGTGGAAAGTGCCAAGATGCTGGCCACATTTCTCCATACACTCCAGGGAACTCCTTATATCTATCAGGGCGAGGAGCTGGGTATGACCAACATCCGGTTTGACTCCATCGACCAGTACAAAGACATCGACACGCTCAACCATTATGCCGAGGCTGTCACGGTATTTCACGAGGATCCGGAACACGTTATGGAAGCGATCTACGCCAAAGGGCGCGACAATGCCCGGACGCCTATGCAGTGGGATGCCTCCCCGAATGCCGGATTCACCGACGCAGTCCCATGGATTCCCGTCAATCCAAACTACACGGAGATAAACGCGGAAGCGGCCATCCGTGACAGGGAAAGTATCTATCATTACTATCAGGATCTGATCCGTATCCGCAGAAATCATAAAGTAGTTGTCTATGGAGACTACAATCCGGTATGCGAAGAACATCCGTCCATTTATGCCTACACACGGCGCTATCAGGGGCAGAAGCTCCTGGTGGTTCTTAACTTTTTCTCAGATCCGGCTGTCATTGACCTTCCAAAAGAGTGCCTTCCTGAAAACGGGATCCGGCTGATTGGGAATTATGAAGACGCTCCGGCCTGCGAGGTGCATATGAAGCTTCGGGCGTTTGAGGCTGTGGTATTCCTCGGAGGGGATTAGGTTGAGCAGATAACGATATAAGAATATTTCAAGGAATTGTAATATTTTATTTAAAAGGGTATTTGAAAAATACAAGTACCTAGTGTATAATGTAACTAGATGTAATCAAGGGCTAACAAGAAACCGATGATTGCCGATCAAACAAACAGTAATTTTAAGTTACCGGGCTATCCTCTGGCCAGAGAGGATAGCTCATTTTCTATTCTGGTGATTATCCAGATATGTAAGTACCGTAAATATCACTATGATTAACGTTAATATTTCCAGCTTTACGAGACACTTAAAATTGAATCCTGGGATTGCACCATCTGCAACAGAATAAAGAAAAGCTGCCAAATTAGATTTTGGGAGATGTTATACCATAAAAACGGCGGGGTTTCCTGTATATTCCATGACCGTCTTGTTTTCTGCCTGCCATAAAAAAATCCGGGCATAACGTACACGCCAAATACAGGTGCGTTCGCTATGTCCGGATTTTGTCTGGACAAATTCTATCTACATTATTTTAAAGATGAAAAGCTGTTTTCCACATTTTATTCAGATTTGTGAACTAAGATTCATTTGCAGGCAAACACTACAGCTCCAATTCTCCAATAATCTTCTTTAACTCTTCTGCCGAATACACCAGTTTTCCCATCTCCATTAAGTCCAGCGGAATATCCAGCACCTTTTCCGCTCCTTCCTGGCCGACTACCGTCGGAATACTTAAGCAAATATCGTGAAGTCCATAAAGCCCGTCTAAGTAAACCGATATCGGCATGATGGAATGTTCATTCCGGATCACAGACTCAGCGATTCTGCAGACCGCCATAGCCACACCGTAGTAGGTGGCACCCTTTTTCTCTATAATTTCATATGCGCTGTCCCGGACGCTCTGGTAAATGCGGTCCATGGACTCCATATGATCGAAATATCCCCTCAGTTCACAAAAATGATTCAGCGGGATCCCTGATACGTTAGCCGCACTCCACACAGCCAGCTCACTGTCGCCGTGCTCCCCGATGATAAATGCATGAATACTTCTGCTGTCCACGTCGAGATGACGGCTCAACAAGTATTTCAGCCTGGCCGTATCCAGAACGGTTCCGGAGCCGATCACTTTATTGCGGGGATAACCGGAAAGCTTAAGTGCCACATACGTCATGATATCCACCGGATTGGAGACGATGAGAAGCGTCGCCTCCTGGTTCTTCTCCACAATCTTCGGTATAATGCTCTTGTAAATCTCCACATTTTTATGGACCAGGTCGAGCCGTGTCTCTCCAGGCTTCTGATTCGCACCTGCAGTGATGATGATCATGGCACAGTCGGCGATATCCTCATAGCTTCCGGCCCTGATCTCCATAGGCTTCGTAAACGGAAGCCCATGGCTTAGATCCATCGCCTCCCCTTCCGCCTTTTTCTCATTGGCGTCAATCAGAACCAGTTCCGAAAAAATCCCCTTCTGTACAAGGGAAAATGCAATTGATGTTCCTACAAATCCGCAGCCGATAATGGCCGCCTTCTGAATATTTATCATGATAAACTCCTCCTCTAATCAGGTTTATTTTATGCTGCCGTCCGGCATGGCATGACTGCGCAGCCTCATGAACCGGAAAACAGAGTGCCGCAAAGGCACCCTGTCATATGGAAAATGCAATATCCTGTTTTATAGTTCAATGACAATCTGCCTTTGCATGATTTACTCAATGGTAACGGCCGTGATATTTCCAGCCATTTCCATCTGGTTACAGTATAGCAGAGTCTTCCTCTCTTTGCAATAGTGATAATGATAATTATTTTTATTTAGTTCTGTTATTTCGTTCCAGCACATACGCAGATAAGAATGAAGTCACCGGAACGCACAGGATAACAGCCAGACTGCCTGACAGACTGTGAGCCGCCTCAATCGCAATATAATCTGAATTCATCAGCTGCTCCGGCTGAACACCGTATGAGATCAGTACCAGCATCATGGTAAGGGCCGTCCCGGTAAATGCGAGGACCAGAGTCGCGCACATGGTGCCGATCATATCTCTTCCAATGGCGTACCCGGCTTTGACAATCGCTTTAAAATCCATGGATGGATTCTGATTTTTCATCTCAAAAAGAGAGGCCGCAATAGACATACACATATCCATAACCGCTCCCAAAGAGGCGATCAGGATTCCTGCGAAAAGAATATACCGGATTTTCAGCCCCGTATTTTCAGAAATCAGCAAAAGCTCCTCCGCCTGACTTTCGTTATAGCCATCGAGATGCAGAACCGCAGTTATGACCGCAAATGCCCCTGCTGCCACCAGCACTCCCGTCATGGTAGAGGCGATAGCCGTCAGTGTCTTCGCGCTGTAGCCGTTCAGAAGCAGCATGGAGACAGCCGTGGAGACAAGAATCGTAAGAATGCTCAAAAGTACGGGGGAATAGCCCCTGTATATCATGGGAAGAAGAAACGCTATGATAAAAAACATGGTAAATGCCAGGCTAAGAATACTTTTTACTCCTTTTCCCCGCCCTACCAGCACCATACATGCCAGGAAGACAATGCCGGTCATCATAAGTCCTGTAGTTCTGTCGTAATTATAGACAGAATAAAACGGTTCCACCCCCTCAGGGCAATCCGCCTTAATAATTAATGACTGCCCCTTTTTGGCATAAACATTATGGGTCGTACTCAGGTAATTGGTTACGGTAATGATTTCCCCGGAATGGCCCTTATTAAGAAGTTTCACCTTCAGTTCCTGGGTTCCCAGCCAGCGTCCCTCTGCTTCCTCCACCGGCTCCAGCTGCTGATCCGTCACCTCCAGCACCCTTGCCTTTACGTAATTGATGGTCCCATTTTCATACATGGTATAAGTAATAGGGTTTGCCTTATTATAAATACAAATGGCCGCAATCATCAATACTACTGCAGCGGCCAGGCCAATCTCCATACGCTTCTTCTTTATCCAGTCCATCACTTATTTCCTCCCTGTTTCCGCGTCAGCCGGAACAATCATAAAACTCCCGGACCGGCTGGCCGATCCGGAAGTCTGCTTTTAATAAATATTACGGGTTAATACACGCACCAGATTCGTCGAACCGGTACTCTGTCCCTTTATAGTGAACCGGTGCAGTGGCCATCGCCCCATCCTGGTTAAAGTAATACCATTTATCCTGATACAATACCCAGTCTGAAGCCACCATGGCCCCTGACGGCTGTAGATAGTACCATACGCCATTCACCCGAATCCATCCGGTCTGCATATAGCCGGCCTGGTCAAAATGATACCAGATTCCCTGTATGGACACCCAGGTATTGACCGGATACGTCTTATTCTGATACTGATACCACCAGCCAGTCTGGTCTTTAATCCATGCCCCCTGCACACTGCTGGAAGATCCATTACCGGAAGACCCATTATCTGAAGACCCATTGTCCGAAGACCCACTGTCCGAAGGCCCATTGTCCGAAGGCCCATTATCCGAAGATCCGTCATCAGAACCATCCCCGCCATCATCCGGTTTATCCGCCTCCGCTTTTTCCGCAAGTACAAACGGGCTCAACGCATTAACAACAAAACTGATCGCTCCATCTTTTACTGTAAATTTCACGTCTTCATATGCTCCATTGGTGTAATGCATCAGCACCAGCCTGTTTAGATCAATGTCCTCCGGCGCGTCAATGGTAATCCTAACCGGAACCTTCGGCTGGATATTCCCGCCTGACACCTCCGGATCATCACTTATAATGTCCAGCCGAATATCCAGTGCGATAACATCTTCCGTCTCAAATCCCAGAGCCTCCGGCAGTTCCATATCGCTAACCTTCAGTACAGCCGCCGCTTTGACACCCGCCTTTAACGGAACACTGAGCGCCGCACCTTCCACCGTTACACCGGTTACCTTTTTGGATTGCACATCGGTTTCAGCTGCCAGTTCGCTGTAGCCAGCCAGAACCATATCTTCCAGTTTTTTGATTTCATCCATTTCGGATTCATCCATTGTATTAGGATCATAGGAGAGTGCTTCGGCCGCCTCTGCCGCTTTCTTTAGAATTTCCTGCTTCTCTCCCTCTGTCTCCGCCTGTTCCAGAGCCTGATCCAGACTTTCCAGAATCTCTGCTACTGTATCGCCCGTCACATCAGGCTGCGGCTTCGGAGCTTCTGTCCTGTAAATTGTAAAATGGTCTACTTCCGACATATCCGTCGTGCGATAGGTTGTAATCGCAAAAGAATTGTCCGTCACCTCTACGTTTGTGATATTTGGAGTGCTTTCCTGATTCATCACCGCCGCATAAGGGAAATCTTTATTATGGATTGAATAATACTTGCTGCCGCTGGCGGAGTTGGCCGTCACATAAAGCACTTCCCCTTCCGCCGGGTCGGTCACACTCTCCGGCACTGTTCCATCCGCCGGAACTACCGGATCATTCCCATTCATCATATAGCTTCTGGTATAGACATGGTCATGGCCCATCAGCACCACATCGATTCCCAGTTCCGTAAATACAGGAGAGAGTTCCGCCCGCCTCTGGATAATATCATTGTCCGACTCGTGGCTGGCCGTGCTGTAGATCGAATGATGGAAAGTTACCACCGTCCAGTCCGCATCGGCTCCGTTCTCGTCAAGCACCTGCTTCATGAACGCTCTGTGCTCCGCCGTACTCATATTGTTGGAATTGAGAGACATAAAGAGCACATTGTTATACGTATACCAGTAGTCTCCTCCGAATTTTCCGGTCTTCTCTGTCATTCCCAGGCTGCTGACATTCGGTACCTGGAAATGCTGGCTGTAGGCGCTGCTTCCCGCATCATGATTTCCCACGTTAACCGCTGCCGGCAGAGACAGCAGCTCCTTCGGACTTAAGTATCCGGCATACTGTGTCTCATTGCTTGCCGTGTTGACCTGATCTCCCGCACTGATTAAGAAGCTGGTCTCCGGAAATGCCTTCACGGCCGTCTCCATGGTGTTCTGCCAGCCTTTAATATCCGTATCCGTGCTTCCTGCCCCGATCTGCGGATCGCCTGCAAGCAGGAAATTAAATCCATTCTCATAATCCTGAACCGTTAAGTCATACACATCTGACCAGGCAGTTCCGTCTCCAACCCGGTAAGCATATTCTGTAGAGGATTCCAAACCGCGGATCACTGCCTGATTCGTGAAAAACCCTTCCTCATTAGCACTCTCCTTCTCTGCTGCAAACTCTGCCGCTGTCTCCGGAAATACACCGCCGGCCAGATCACTCTTCTTTACAAGCTGTACCTTTCCCGGCAGCTTTGAATCAGAATACCAGGTAACCATAGTCTCTGATTCGTCCGCACCTACTCCGAGAGAAACCGATTTAATAACAGATTCCGGAGGCTGGTAGCCATCCTTATAAATTGCAAAGGTATCCACTACAGACATATCCTTAGTACGGTAAGTAGTAATCGCAAAGGACTTATCCGTCACCTCCACGTTTGTGATATTCGGAGTGCTCTCCTGATTCATCACTGCCGCATAAGGGAAATCTTTATTATGGATCGAATAATACTTACTGCCGCTGGCAGAGTTGGCCGTCACATAAAGCACTTCTCCTTCCGCCGGGTCCGTTACACTTTCCGGCACTGTTCCATCCTCAGGAATGATCGGATCCGTTCCGTTCATCATGTAACTTCTGGTATAGACATGGTCATGGCCCATCAGCACCACATCAATTCCCAGTTCCGTAAATACCGGAGAGAGCTCTGCCCGCCTCTGGATAATATCATTGTCCGACTCGTGGCTGGCCGTGCTGTAGATTGAATGATGGAATGTTACCACCGTCCAGTCCGCATCAGCACCATTCTCATCGAGAACTGCTTTCATAAACTCCCGGTGTTCCGCCGTACTCATGTTATTGGAGTTAAGAGACATAAAGAGCACATTGTTATATGTATACCAGTAGTCTCCTCCGAATTTCCCGGTCTTCTCGGTCATGCCCATACTGCTGACATTCGGCACCTGGAAATGCTGGCTGTAGGCGCTGCTTCCCGCGTCATGATTTCCTACATTTACTGCTGCCGGCAGAGACAGCAGTTCCTTCGGGCTTAAGTATCCCGCATACTGCGCCTCATTGCTGGCCGTGTTGACCTGATCTCCCACACTGATTAAGAAGCTGGTCTCCGGAAATGCCTTCATGGCCGTTTTCAGGGTATTCTGCCACCCTTCTGTATCCGTATCTGTGCTTCCCGCGCCAATCTGCGGATCGCCTGCAAGCAGAAAGTTAAATCCATTCTCATAATCCCGTGTTGTAAATTCATAAATATCGGACCAGGTTTCCCCGGCGCCGACCTGGTAAACATAATTGGCATCCGGCTTCAGCCCTGTCATGACTGCCTGGAAGCTGTAGAATCCGGCGTCATTTGCCTCCGCTCTTTCCGCTGCAAACTCGAAAGCCTGCTCCGGAAACGAATCCCCGTCCATGTCCGCCTTCTCTGCGATTCTCACTTTGCCGTCTTCCCCGATTGAGGAATACCAGGTAACAGCCGTCTGTGTCTCATCATTCCACACTCCCAGAGAAATCGCCTTAAATGGCTTCGGCTGTGCAGCTTTCAGGGAAATGAAATCAAAGTAAATGTCAGAACTGCCCGCCCTGTCCTGATGAAGCTCTACCGCAATTGTATTTACCCCGTCTCTCAGCATGGAAACGTCATTGATTGTAATAGTATCATGGCTTGGAGCTGACAACCCATTAGCCGAACCGTATGCCAGGTTCTTGTCATAGCCGCCCTCCGGTACCTGCCCCTCATAGACATTCTTTCCATTGATGTACACGATCACCGCATCATCATAGGCGATTTCCGCCTCCAGCGCTTCCAGATCGGAGACATCGTTGAGATAGATGTCTGTTCGGAAAAAATATGCGGGCACCGCCGTTTTTGTATCGTCAATGTAGTGCTTTAACAGCGTATCCGGAATATATCCGCCTCCAAGGTCCGCAATCGCGCCTTTCTTGGCTCCGAAGCTTCCCTTTCCGGACTTCCACTGTTCATCCGCAAACTCCGGATACGTCCATACAGTCCGGTCCTCACTTCCTTCCGCCGGATCGGTGTTGTTCTCCAGGTAATTCCAAACCGTACCCTCTGTCGTGATGAATTCATCCGATTCCGAGGCAGGCGTCCCTATTTCCAGAGAGCAGAAATCAAAATAGATATCCGAGCTGTTGGCTCTGCCCTGATGAAGTTCTACCGATACGGTGTTGCTCCCCTCTTTTAACATGGATAAGTCTGTGATCTGGAACTTATTGTTAATCGGCGTTCCCGCATTTGTCCCTCCATACTCCAGATTCTGTGTGTAACCGCCTTCCGGAACACCGGCCCTGTGAACTTCCTCGCCATTGATGTAGATTATGGCCGCGTCATCATAGAAGATCTCGCCGTTTAAGGCACTGATGCTGTCGATGTCTTCCAGTTCGATTGTGGTACGGAAGAAATAGGCCGGAATATCCGTATCTTCCGCCACATCCGGCCCTTCTATATACTGGGCCAACAGAGTATAGGGTATCAGGCCGTCTCCCAGATCTGCAATCTCACCTTTCTTCGCCCCAAAGCTTCCTCTCGCCTCTTTCCAGCCGGAATCATCGTAATCCGCACTGGTCCAGACCAGTCTGCCGGTCTTCGACGATGCTTTGTTTTTGCCCGCAGCAAAACGATAAAATCCATATTTTGCCGACGCATTGGACGGCGATGCGTCAGAAGGTGATGCGTTGCTGGGGCTCCCCGGCGTTTCCTCCTTCGTGTCATCCGCTGCCGCCGGATCCGTATTATCGTCCAGATATCTCCATACCGTTTCTTCTGTGGATATCAGCCTGCTCGTCCGTACCCTCGCCCCTGGTTCCGGATCCGGCTGTACAGGCGCGCCAAATGCAGTCGTTATATTGCCCGCTGCCAGACATGCGCTCAGTAAAAGAGCTGTCAACCTTTTTAGTTTCACACTCATCATTTCCTCCTACTACAATGTATTTATGGTTAAGATCCCTTACAGCCAGTAAGGAATTATCCATCTTGTTGCTTAAGCTGTTATAATGA
>OCAO01000572.1_pt1 | contig 10783 bp, 2 predicted proteins | sample 1477151 | NCBI WGS metagenome assembly OCAO01 (sample SAMEA2580298, study PRJEB22360) | human gut metagenome | biome: human gut; feature: human-associated habitat; material: faeces | place: Denmark | collected 2008/2010 | reverse complement strand
CAACACGCTGATTACGCGGGTTGATGACAAGAATTTCACCGCCGCCGTTAGCCGCATAAATTCGCTGCGTCACGTCAGAATAATGCAGTCCGGTCATCCATTTACCTGTATTTTTAATGCGGGTTTTCAGTGTCAGGGTTTCAGCGTCAACCACCCAAATCACCGCCGGATCCGCCACGGCGCCAATATAGAGCAAGCCGTTATGCAACAGAACCTGACGTGCACCGTACGGGAACCCTTCTGGGTTACGTTCCGGGAACAATACGCGATTTTTCACTTTACCGTCAGCGGTATTCAGCGCGCTCAGGCCGCCATCCAGTGAGTTGGTGACATACACCGTTTTACCGTCCGGCGAGATAGCCATACCAAAGTTTTTCATATCGGTATGACTCAAGCCGAGCGTTTTAAGCGTTTTCGGATCCAGCTTGTAAACCACACCGCCCTGCACATCTTTAAATCCTTCGGCGCTGGCAACGTACAACGCATCCCCTGCCGGGCTAAGCGCCATTTCATATAACCCAGCCGCCAGCGCGCGTTGCTGTACATCGGTGACGGCAGGTTGCGTTGTTTTTTCCGTAACGCTGGCGTTGCTGGCTGGCGTGGTATGCGGCGCACAACCGCTTAACGCCGCAACAATCAGCAATGCCAGCGCGGATGTTGTTTTTTTCATTGTAGGGATCCTTACCAGAAGTAATACAGAGAGTTAATAACAAAGGAGAATGAGAACTATACGCATTATCTTTACTGAATCAAGAATAATTACCCTAGAGTAAAAAACATGAAACAGAGGTTTGAAGATGCAGACAGGTGCGCGCGACTTCCGGTTTTTCATAATTACAGTGAATTATTCTGGACGAAAAGGCATCGCAGGCCACAGAATGCGCTTTACTGTTTTTCTAACATTTTCAAACGGGTGAACCTGTTGTACTTCAGCCACTCGTTTTTTAGCCAGGCCAGGCAACGACTGTCATGAATAAGATCATCAAACGACTGGAAATCGTCAAAAGCGCTATTGAACTGGAAGATGAGGAGATTATTTTCCAGCAGGTGGCGCATCTTAAAAATGAACCTTTGTCAGTCGTACCTGGCACCATTGTGCAGGCGATCGAAGAACGACGTTTTAGTGATGCCCTGCGCGAAATCTCGGCCTGGCTGCAATCTCAACGGGCAGTCTCTACGTGGCAGGATCCAGCCGAGTGGCTGGTTCCGGGGTGCCGGGCCCCGGCCATTGCCGCCAGTAAGCTGGAACTCAAAGCGCTCGAAACACAGCTGCGTGACCTGATCGATAAGCGCAACACGCGCATTCAAATCCTCGATGATTTCAACGATATGTATCACCTTCGTCTTGGACCGCTGATGAGCCGCATTCTCGAACTGCGTAAACAGCTCGCCGCCAGCGCCCAGCGCAAACAGGAAGCGGAGCGAAAACGCCGGGAAAAAGACTATCAATCCTGCCAGCACTATATTTCCCAGGCTGTTGATCAACTGGCCAGGCTCAAGCAGCACTGGATGAACCAGAATTCAGATTCGCGCGAATCGGTGGAAACACGCCAACGTATTCAGCAACAAACGGAACTGATTACCGCCCTGCTGGCGGAGATTCGTGAGTTGGAAAACGACTTTTCTCGCCAGGACGACAGCGCAACCCGTCAGGCACAGGAAGAGGCCAGCCATGAATATGATGAATATCAGGAGCAGCAGCAGGATGCGCAGCATCGTTTTAGCCGTGACCAGCGGCTTTCCTCTGATGAACGTAATGAGCTAAAACGCCTGTGGCGTCAGGCCAGCCGTCTTTGCCACCCGGACGTGGTAGCCGATGATCTGAAAGAGAAAGCGCATCAGATGATGGTGCAGCTTAACCAGGCACGTCAAAATGCCGATCTTGCCGCCGTCCGGGCGCTACTGACTCAATTGCAAAGCGGCCTCGAACCGATGATGGCGAGTGACCGATTGAACGATTTGCAGCATTTACGCAGCAAAATAAAACAGCTCAGAGAACACATTAACGCGCTGCTGAAAGAGATTACCGAACTGGAAGCGGAGAACGCCTGGCGGCTTGCCACCTCCGTGACAGATAAAGAGGCCTACTTCTCCGATCAACAACGGGCGCTTACGGAAATCCGCAATACGCTGGAACAACAGGTGCAACAGGTTGAGCAGGAGCTGTTGGCGGGCTAAGCGCTATCGCTAGCGCATTAAGACAAAATGACACCTGCAAGCCAGATTTCAACATTAGGCACAAAAAGACCAAAAAAGGATAAAACACTAATCACTTGCTTTAACGTAGAAATATCATCTGGAATAATCCTATTTTTAGCCGATAGGTGTAAATTCGGCAATATTTCCCTCTTCTCCTAACCTTCCACCTCCTACGTCCTGGCCAGGATTAAGAATTCTCCTATCCTCAATTAATCCCATGAAGAAAAATGAGTATCTTATTGAAATTAAAGCCATTATATATAAATACCTTTCTTTAACCCTAGGAATACCCTGCCTTTATACAAACCTCCTTCTTATTATTATCCCGATCCATAAGCGAAATCTATCAATCATTTACTCAGAGCTGAAATAAACGATTTATCTTAAATTTTAACAAAGTGTAATATCCACTTTAAGGATAGTTAATGATTCTAATTAATACAGAGAATTTCTGTTTGATCTGGAATTAATAAGGATACGTTCACAGCACAGAACGTTATACGAGATTTAATTAACATTTCACGCGTCGCAAGAAACTCTTTTTTAACCTAAAAAAAGAGGCGACTGCTTGCACCAAAATTTCAAGGAGATCGTTATGTCAAAAGCTATTTTTTTGGGTGACTCAATTTACCCTTGGCTAGGCATGCGAGAAATCCTACGTGGCTCATCATTATTTATTGATATCACGTACTACTCCTCCCAGACACTTTCTGCTGTCAAAATGCTCCCTTATGAAACGGATTGCATCATCATTAATCCTGACAAATCAGATTTTTTAAAATATGCCAGGATTATCCGCAACATGGCTTTACGACCTGTCACCAAAATTATTGTTTTGGCAGATGAAGCTACCTTTGCCATTTTTCAAACCGTTTGCGGGAAGAACATGCAATTTCTCGATCAAGACACCAGCCTTGATCAGCTATTACAGACCGTCACACGTATCACGCAAAACAAAAAACAACAAAGTATCAAAGAACTACACACAAAAATTACAGCTAACGAATTTAACGTAATGATGATGCTTGCCCGAGGATGGTCACTGACACAAATCGCCGGGGCATCACAAAAAAGTGAAAAAACCATCGGGGCGTACAAAAGCAATATTGCCAGAAAACTCGGCAAAAATAACACCCGGCTCAAGTACACCATTTCCCACTATAGCCAGCCGTAACTGACTTATTTAAGGACAATCATCACGGTTATTATTTAAAGAGGTTTTCTTTCGACTCGCTTTTTTAATTCCGCATCGCACGGAAGGGAACCCTATTTCCAAAATCCATTACCGGGTAGCACATCCGCGTGCCAACCATAGCCAACAACTCAACGTATTAACACATACATAACAGGAATGTAGACAAGGGTTATATATGAACAAAGTTTACAGCATTATTTGGAACGCGGCGCTCGGTATCTGGGTGGTCGTTTCTGAATTAACGAAAGGAAAGAAAAAAAGCAGCTCGCGTAAAACTGTCGCCGTACTGGCAGCTGGCGCATTAAGCGGTGCTTCATTGCTGGCTTCTGCAGCCCAGATTACCGCAACGGGTGAACACGATATTCATGAAGACTTCAAGACAGGTATTTCCGCTGGGGTTTATGAGGGTATCCACGACTACGGCTTCTTATATGAAGATAACACCACCGGTCAGGCACTGAATATCAGTGGTGCAATCCCAACATTTAGCCCGGGTCAAAGCGGCGTTGTTGAATCAACCACTATCCGGGAACTGCTGGAAAGCGGCAAAATCACCCTGCTGGCGACCAGCCCTGACCAGAGCGTAAAAACCATTACCAACTCTGAAGAACTGGCGGAATACTTGACTTACAACCAGTCGTCAACGCCTTCGCAGAGCACAGAATTTGATATCAACGATCCGGCGTTTCCCGGCGAAAAAACAACCATCAAAGTCTTTGATACCAATGAGTTAAATGGTTTTCTTACCGAAGCGCAAGTCGGCGATGCGGTATTAAACACCTTTGATGCTCAGAAATCAGAAATCTATAAGCAATTTGGTATCGCCCTGGCGACAAATGGCTCCATTGCGAATCTGAATATTGGCGACGACACCCTCAATGTGCGTGACAAAGCCAATACCATCGAATTGCTGGCAAAAGATTCCTCGCTGCTGGAAGCGCAAGGTACTGCAAGCCAGGTGAACTGGCAGTCAGATAACTATATAAAATTTAACGCAGCCCCGGTGATCCCTGAAAAAACGTTCACCGGTTCAGCGCAAACCTCCGTGTTTGGCGATGAATTTTCGCTGATGACCTATGGCTATGACGAGGATGGCAAGGTCGTCGAAACCGGGGAGCGCACATTTACCATTACCAACACACAAGAACTGGCCGAATTCAATGACTGGCTGTTGGGCAAAAGCGACGACGCGGCACAAAACCCTGATGGTGAAAAAGTCAGCCAAATCCAGCTGTGGATAGATGCGGAGGAAGTCACAACCGTCACCGCAGCACAAACAAAGTACGCCGAGCTGATTGAAAATCTGCTCACCTCCGGTAAGCCAGCTGACATACTCAGCTGGGATTACGACGTCTGGACCGACGGTTTGTCACATACCAACAACGCGACCGCTGGCCGTGGTGAGTTACATGCCATCTATGCCAACGGCGCAGGCACCTCCGGCACCTTGAACAAAGACGCGATTATTGCCGTTGACGGCAGTATTAATGGCGTGATGAAAGCCATTAATGGTGGGGTTATCACTAACCTTGGCGAGCTGAACGCATTACGCACGTCTACCGGGCAAAGCCTGGCGATTGGCATGCTGGCAAAAGACGCGACGGCAACCAACAACGGGATCATCAACTCCGGGCTGTTTATTGATAAAGACGGCAACCAAAACGTCAACAGCTATGGCGCATTTGGTATGCAGGGGCAAGGCACCAGTCAAATCACCAACGAAGGTACCATCAACCAGGCGATCACCACCGATAACTTCGGTACCGCTTCTGCCGCCGATCCCTGGAGCAAGGACAAACCCACTGACTCGCTGACGCTGGCCATTGGTATGCAACTGTCTGACAATGCGCAAGGGGTCAACAACGGCGATATCAACGTCGTGGACGGGCGCAAAAACGGTGCATCCTACGGCAGCGGCATCGCCTATGGCGTAGAAGTCGCCGACAACGCCACCTTTACCAACAGCGCAGGTGCCTCTATTTATCTTGGCCGTAACGCAAGTGATCCGTCTAAAGATGTCACCATGTCAGGCGGTTCAAGTCTGAGCGCCGGGATCATGACCAAGAGCGCCAAAGAGGTGATTAACAACGGCCTTATCACGCTGGGAACCGGCGTACGTAACGCCGCGGGTATGCTGATTGGTAACGCGACCGGCAACGTCATCAATACCGGTAATATCGTGATCAATGGCGATTCCAGCGCGGGGAGTAGCAGGAACTACGGTATCACCGTGCGTGACAGCGGCGCGGAAAATAATCAGGAAATTCGCAACGACGGCAAGATTAACGTCAACGGCACCAACAACGTCGGCATCCACGTCAGCGCAACTAACAAAAATGCCGAAGCCACGACCAGCGCTTCAGGCTCTATCGTAGTTGATGGTGAAGGTAGTGTCGGTAACCGTAACTATGCCGTCTGGGCTGAAGGTGGCAAAGATGGAAAGGCAGTGGTCAACGTCTATTCCAACATCACGCTAAACAAAGCCGGGAACATCGGCGTACACGTGCGTGATAACGCCGTCGCTAACGTCGACAGTCTGAGTAGCCCGGCATTCAACAGCACCGATCAGATTGGCTATTACCTGTATGGTAAAGGCGCAACTGCGAATATTGGTCAGGCGGTAATGAATGACAACGGGCAGGATCGCACAACCATTTTCCGTATTGCCAATGGCGCAATGCTGGCCGGTAACACCACTACTCCTGACGGTCAGGCCAGCTCTAACCTTGACCTGACCTTAAGCGGCGAACAGTCCGTTGGCGTATTAGCGACGGGCACAGGCAGTAGTGTGGATACCGGCGAAGCCACGTTCACCGTGCAGGGTACCGACTCTGCCGCGCTGCTGATAGAAGGCGGTGCCACAGGTAACATCAGCGATAAAACCACCATCAATTTAACCGGTGAAAGAACCATTGCCGGGGTAGTGGACGGTCAGGCTCACCAGCTGAATGGCAACGCAGAAGGTAGCGCCACTCCGACCATCCTCACTTCAAACGCAAAAATCACTTCAGAAGCCAGCGGCAACAAGGTTATTGCCTATGTGGCAAGGAACCAGGGCAGCCTGATCCTCGATACCCAGGCAATTATCGATCTTGCCAGCACCGACAGCATTGGTGTTAACGTGCAACAAGGCGGGAGTTTAACCAATAACGCGACCGCTGCCTTACATGTGAGTAACGGCATTGGCGTACAAGCTTCGGGTTCGAACGCACAGATTAAAAAATTGGGTCAGATTCAAGTTGATGATGGAACCGCAGGGGTTCTGCTGACCAACGGTGCCAGCCTGAGTATTACCGGTAATGCCGGTGATGCCATCACGACTAATGGTTCGGCCGATGGTATTCGTCTTGATACAGGAGCCGGTAAGCTGGCTGCCAAAGGGGTGATTATTAGCGCCGAAGGTACTGGCGCGGGCATTCAAAACGACGCCAACAATACCGATATCACACTCAACGATGTCACTATCAATGCCAACGACGGTCCGGGGATCCGTACCAGCGTCGCGTTAAACATGAAAGATGGCCTGAATAACATTCTGAACGTTAACGGTAAAGGTACCGGCTTCGCCTTTGAGCAGCGCAATGGTGACGCAGTGACAGGCAATCTGACCATCGGCAAAGGCTATACCGTTGAGGTGCATAACAGCGAAGGCAGCGGTATCCGCGCCAATACGGACGGTAAGGTCACCACCAATGCCGATATCAACGTCTACGACAGCGCAGGTGGTTCTGCAATCATCGCTAAAAATGTTAGCGCAATAGCCAATAGCGGAAAAATTATCTCTGCCAGCACCACCGCACCCGTTATTGATGCCAGTGGTGACAGCAATAAAAAAATCACCAATACCGGTACCCTTCAGGCTATCAACGATACGGCAGTGGCAATTCAATCTGGCAAGGGCAATGACACCATTGATATCAGCCAGGGTATCACCAGTGGCGTGATCAACACCGGTGAAGGCAAGGACACCTTTAACTGGCAAAGCGGAACCTTTGCCGGCGAGGTGAATTTCGCCGGAACCGGCGGCAACAATAAAGCCAACATCGGCAATGTGACGCTGGATAAAACGCGCCATATCACTACCGAAGCCGGCAGTGGCAACGCCCTCACCTTCACCAATACACACGGTAACAGTGCGAAAATTGGCAGTCTGAGCAGCGATAACCTGACCACCGGTACCAACATCGGCACGGGTTGGGACTCACTGACCATTAGCGGTTCAAGTGCAGATATGCGCATCGTCGATCGTCTGCAACTGGCAAGTAAAACCATTGCGGTTACCAATGGCGCAACGCTGCGTACCGGCGATCACGGCGAGTCCACCAGCACTGCCGCGACCATCGCTGACTACAATGTGACGACTCAGGGTGCAGGCAGCCGAGTCATCTTTGACACGCAGGGCGACACGACTGCGGCACAGATCTATAACGGCGTCATCAGCGGTGATGGGAAGTTTGAACGCGCGGCGGGCGGCACCACTGTCTTTACCGCCAACAACACCTATACCGGCTCTACCACTATTGATCAAACTGGTACGCTGCAGTTGGGTGACGGCGGAAATACAGGCGGAGTCAACGCCGTGTCTGACATCATCGACAATGGCGTGCTGGCGATTAATCGGGTCAATGATGTGCTGCTTGGCGGCGTAATCTCCGGGATCGGTGCGTTACAGCAGATTGGTAACGGTATTACTCGCCTGACGGGCAATAACACCTATACCGGCGACACGACCGTCACCAGCGGTACGCTACTGGTGAAAGGGAATCAGAGTGCCGCGACGGGTGTGACCAAAGTAAGCGGTACGGCGACGCTGGGGGGTAACGGGGTGATCGGCGGCGACGTGCTGATGAACGATACCTCTACCCTCAGCGCCGGTGACGGCGGTGCGGGGACGTTATCCATTAACGGTAATCTGCAGCTTGGCAGCAAAACGACCTCCGCTTTCGAACTGGGTCAAGCCTATACGCCAGGCGGCGCGCTAAACGATCTGATTAACGTCGCAGGCGATCTGCAACTGGACGGGACTCTGGACGTCACCACTTCACAGGGTGGTAACTTCGGACCGGGCGTGTACCGTATCTATAACTACGGTGGCACGCTGGATAACCAGACGCTGGAATTAGGCGCGATACCGAATAGCCAGGATAAGAGCAATATTTTTGTTCAAACCTCCATCGACAAACAGGTCAACCTGGTGAATGCCAACGGCGTTACCCTGCAGTTCTGGGACGGCGCAACCGTTAATCAGAGCCACGGCGCGTCGGGCATTGAAGGCGACAGCAAAATTGACGGTGGCGATGGCAAATGGATGGCAATCGGCAGTCAGGGTGATAACAACTGGACCACCGCAACCGGTGAGGGTAACGCCCCTTGGGCGCAGAAGTCCTTCGCCGTCTTCACCACCAAAGGCGGTACCGTTACCGTGGATAACGCCGCGGGAGAAGTTAACTTCTCCGGAGCACAGTTTGATGCCGATGGCTATGTCGTTAAAGGCGATGCGCTTAACGCGTATGCCACCACGGAAAACGCGACCCACGCAGGCCAGACGCCGGGGACTGGCGAACTACTGGTGCGCGTTGGCGCTGGTGGTGCGGGGCAAAACTATACCGCGACCATTGAGTCCGTTATCCGCGAGGCCAGTACTGCTGACAAGCTGACGCTGGTGAAAACCGACCTTGGCCGTCTGATCCTCAGCGGTGACAACGAATATCGCGGCGGCACGCGCATTGATGGCGGCACGTTGCAGATCTCCTCCGACAGCAATCTCGGCCAGAGCGGAACTGACCTGGCCATCAATAACGGTTCAACGCTGCAACTGGGCGCGGACCTGACCAGCAATCGCACCATTGAGCTGGGAGCGAATGAGAATGCTGCGGTGTTTGACCTTAATTCGCACCACTTCACGCCAACCGGTGAGATTACCGGCGAGGGTAAACTGAAAGTCACCAGCAGCTCTAGTGATGCGGGCAGCACCTTGTCGCTCGACCGCGCAAACAGCTACAAAGGCGACACCGAAATTGCCGGTACCGGAAACGCCAACAATGTGACGGTCAACGTCAGCAAAACCGGAGCCTTTGGCAGTAATGAAAGCAGCACCGTGAACGTCAATAAGGGTGCGACGCTCAATGTCAGCGGGACAGATACCAGCCTGAAATCCCTGACTATGAACATCGCCGACAGCCTGTTAACGCTGGCGGATAACGTCACCGCCGCAAGCGCAATGCTGAACCTGACGGGCACGGCGAAAGCGGTGTTAACCAACAACGCCAGCGCGGGCAACGCGACGGTTAACGTGTCAAAAGACAGTACCCTGGCGCTGGAAGAAAATGCCAGCGGGGGCAATGCCACCGTGAATAACAGCGGACTGATGACCTTTGCTGACTATGCGATGGCAGAGAACACCGTCGTTAAAAACCTGGTGGGCGGTAAGGTCGATATCAGCGCAGTCGACAGCGCAACGTCTATCGGCTCGTTGTCCGGCGCGGGTAATGTCGAACTGGGCAATAAAGAACTGTCGCTGGGTAATCTGCATCTTGATGACACCATCAGCGGTATTATCAGCGGCAACGACGGCAGCCTGGTGAAAATCGGTGACGGTACGTTGACGCTGACCGGCGATAACACTTACACCGGCACCACGGACGTCAATGAAGGCGTGCTGCTGGTCAACGGTAATCAGTCTGCGGCTACCGGCCAGGTGACGGTGAAATCCGGGGCAACGCTCGGCGGTAACGGTATTATCGGCGGCGCGGTTGATGTGCTGGACGACGCGCATATTACCGCGGGTGCAGCTATCAACAGTGTGGGTAAACTGACTACCGGTTCTCTGACGCTCAGTGATAACGCCCAACTGGATTATCAGTTTGGTCAGGCTTATACCCCGGGCGGTGCCTTCAACGACTTGATTGACGTAAATGGCGATCTGACGCTCGACGGTAAGCTCAACATTGAAACCTCACCAGGCGGAAGCTTTGATGTGGGCGTTTACCGCGTCATCAACTACACCGGCACATTGACCAACAATGTGATGGATATTGCTAACGCACCGGAAGCAGCTGACAGCCTGTACGTGCAGACATCGGTGAAAAATCAGGTCAACCTGGTCAACCACGCCGGACTGACGCTGCGCTTCTGGGACGGCACCGGCGGTGAGAATGGCGAGCTGAAAAATAACGGCGTCATCAACGGCGGCGACGGTATCTGGCAATCCAGCCAGGGTAACGACAACTGGACCACCGATGAATCGACGCCAGAAGGCGCGTTGAACGCACCGTTTACCGATGCTGCATTCGCCGTCTTCCAGGGTGAAGCGGGCAACGTAACCGTCGATAACAGCAAAGGCGATGTCATCATCAGCGGCGCGCAGTTCGCCACCGATGGTTATCGTGT
>OCAO01000569.1_pt1 | contig 10950 bp, 10 predicted proteins | sample 1477151 | NCBI WGS metagenome assembly OCAO01 (sample SAMEA2580298, study PRJEB22360) | human gut metagenome | biome: human gut; feature: human-associated habitat; material: faeces | place: Denmark | collected 2008/2010 | reverse complement strand
CCGTCGCGCATGCCGCTCGGACGGTTCTCGGGAAGCAACGTGCAACTGGTGTCCGGAGTCTGCATCTCGTGACGCAGCCGCAGCACGCGACGATAGAAGTTCAGCATGGAGCCGTCGTCGGCGTCCTGGATGTCCATGGCGAAATCCTTGAACCACGCGGGCTGCGGGAGGTGTGGTTCGGCGTCGCTGACGGCAGGGGAGAACCCGAACGAGCCGGCATGGACGTGCCTCTTGTCGGACGTGTACGTCTCGGACGCGACCCAGGGCAGCGGCACGCGGCAGCCGTCACGGCCCTTGGTGGACTGCGCCCGCGAGGTGCGCAGGCCGGAGGGATCCTCGATGCGGTCCCATGGAATATCCGCCACCTCAAACAGGCCCAGCTCCTCGCCCTGATACACGTAGGCCGAGCCGGGCAGCGCCATTTCGAGCATCAGTGCGGCGCGTGCCCGCAATGCGCCGGCCTGGCGATCCTCGATATAGGTGGTGCCGTCACGCAGCAGCCAGTCGTTGGCGATCTGATGGTATTCGCCGGTCGGCACTTGCGGCAGCGCGTAACGCGTGGCGTGGCGCGGCACATCATGGTTGCTCATCACCCAGGTGGACGTCGAGCCCGACCTCTCGGCGCACGCCAGCCCCTCGTCGATGGCTTTGCTCATCGCGTCGAAGGTCCAATCCGCCTTGGCGAACTCGAAGTTGAACACCTGCCCCAGTTCATCCGGTGACGCGTACAGGTACTGGCGTTCCGGCCGGACCCATGCCTCGGCGACCGCGAAGCGCGGGGGATCGTAGCGGTTGAACACCTCGCGGCGCCACTCACGGTAGATGTCGTGCACCTCGTCGCGGTCGAGCACTGGGTGGGATCCGTCCGCGGGCATGTCGTTCGTGCTCATCACCACGTAGTCGTCGAGGTCGTCGCGGTCGAGGTCCTTGGCGAGCCCGTGCGCCACATCGATGCGGAACCCGTCCACGCCGTGATCGCACCAGAAACGCAGCGTCTCAAGGAAATCGGCGCGCACGTCCGGGTTCCTCCAGTTCCAGTCAGGCTGCTCCTTGGCGAACATGTGCAGGTACCATTGGCCGTCGTCCACGCGCGTCCATGCCGGACCTCCGAAATGGTTCTGCCAGCGGGTCGGCGGCTCGTCGCCGTTCGGGCCCTTGCCGTCGCGGAAGATGTACCGGTCGCGCGCGGGGGAGCCGGGGCCGCCCGCCAGCGCCTGACGGAACCAGGGGTGCAGGTGGGAGCTGTGGTTGGGCACGATGTCCACCACCACTTTGATGTCTGCCGCATGCGCGGCGGCGGCCAGCCGGTCGAAGTCGTCCATCGAGCCGAGCTTCGGATCCACGTCACGGTAGTCGGCCACGTCGTAGCCGCCGTCCGCGAGTTCGCTCGGGTAGAAGGGCGACAGCCAGATCGCGTCGACACCCAGCTGCCGCAGATAGGGGATCCGCCCGGTGATGCCATTGATGTCGCCCAGACCGGAGCCGGTGGTGTCCTGGAAGCTGCGCGGGTAGACCTGGTAGACCACGGCCTGCCGCCACCACAGTGCCGGGTCGGTCTCGGCGTCGTGCCGCGTCGTGATAGATTGCGTTTCCTCTGCCATGTAGTCCTCCTGGCCGTATGCATGTACCGCTGCCGTTCCTGCGCTGCCGTAATGGCGCGCGGCCGGCCGCGTCCCGAATGCCCAAGATTATATCCGTCCCGTTTCCCCCGAAGCGGCGGGTCATGTCGTGCCGCGACACCAAGCTTCCGTCGTGCCCGCGTGTCTTCTTAGCGGCGCTTTAGCGGGGTCCCAATTGGATAGGGCAAGAGCATGACGCGCTGATCGTCGACCGCCGGCTGCCCGACGGCGACGGGCTGGATTTGATTCGCGCCCTGAGCGGCTCCGGCGTCACTACACCCGCGCTGATGCTGACCGCGCTCGCGCAGGTGGACGACATCGTGGAAGGGCTGGACTGCGGCGTGAACGACTACCTGACCAAGCCGTTCCACTTCATTGAACTGCAGGCCCGGCTGTGCGCGCTGCTGCGGGGGTTCAACGCCCAGACGGCCAGCGTGATGGTGGGCGACTGGCTGCTCAAGCCGCACTCCGGCATCATCGAGGATCCAGACGGCAGTGCGGTGTCGCTCACCGATGCCGAGACGAGGTTGCTGTCGGTGCTCGCCGCCGCACCGGATCATGTCTTTTCTCGCGAGGAGCTGCTGTCGCAGGTGTTCTCTGACGGCAGCGATATGGGAACCGTCGATGCATACGTGTCATATCTGCGCGGCAAGACCACGCGGACGATCATCGAAACGGTACGCGGCCGCGGATACCGCATCGGCTCGCCTGAGGGAGCGACGGTGGCCGTGTCGCTCGGGTACGCGCGTCATCGCCAATGGGCGCAGATCCGCGTGTCCGACCATGGGCCGGGCATCGGCGGCGATCCCGAACGACTGTTCCGCCGCTTCGCCCGGGACGATGACGGCACCGCGCGCCAAGGGTACGGGCTCGACCTCGCGCTCGCCCGTGACGTGGCGAACCGGTATGGGGGCTCGGTCGCGGTGGAGTCCTCGTCCCCGTCCGGCACTACGATGCTGCTCTCTTTCCCGCTGGCCTGACGGCGCGTCCCCGGTCTGCTATAGCCTGTAACGTTCCCTAGGAAAACACAGCAGGAAAGGCGGCTTGCGATGGTCGACAGCCATGATGCGGAAACGTACAGCGCGAAGGATTCGCGCCTGATCTGGATTGATTGCGAGATGACGGGACTTGACATCTTCGGTGGCGACGAGCTCGTCGAGGTGTCAGTGGTGCCTACCGATTTCGACCTCAACGTGTTGGACGAAGGCGTGGACTACGTCATCAAGCCGTCCGACGCCGCCGTCGCGCACATGAACGACTTCGTGCGCGCCATGCACACCCGTTCCGGGCTCATCAACGAATGGGAGCACGGCCTGAGCCTCGAAGAGGCGGAACGCAAGGTCACCGAATACGTGCTGCGGTTCACGCCGGACGGAGTCAGGCCGCTGCTCGCGGGCAACACCATCGGCTCCGACAAGAAATTCCTCGACCATTACATGCCGGGTCTCATGAGCCATCTGCACTACCGCAGCGTGGACGTGAGCACGCTGAAGGAGCTCGCGCGCCGCTGGTACCCCGCGGTGTATGAGAACCGCCCCGCCAAGAACGGCGGGCACCGCGCCCTCGCCGACATCATCGAGTCGCTGGACGAGCTTCGCTACTACCGTCAGGCGTTCATGGCGCCGGCTCCCGGGCCGAACGAGGCCGAGTCGAAGGCCATCGCCGACCAGATCGTCGCCACCAGCCTGCTGAATAAGTAGACGGCCGGTCTCGAAAAACAGAAAACGTCACGCACACGACTGAGAGGAACGACACCATGACCGCGAACGATTGGACCGCCATCTGCGACAAGCCGCGCGACATCCGCCTGATCGTGGCGGACATGGATGGCACGCTGCTGGACGGCGACAGCAACATCCCCGATGACTTCTGGCCGCTGCTCGACGAGCTGCACGCCAGGGTGGTCTAGTTCGTGCCGGCTTCCGGCCGCCAGCTCGCCACGCTGCGATCCATGTTCGCGGACCGCGTCGACGGCGCCATGTCGTATATCGCGGAGAACGGCAACGTCGTGGTCGCCGACGACAACGTCATCGACGTGCACGGGGTGAGCTGGGACATCACGCGTACGCTGATCGATCTGGTGGACGCCGCGGTGGCGTCGGGCTCGCATGACATCGGACTCGTGATATGCGGTCTGAACACGGCGTACATCCAGCGGCAGGACAGGCCGTTCGTCGAGGAATGCTCCAAATACTACAAGGCGCTGCGCATCGTGGACGACCTGCACGAGGTGCTGGAGACCGAGGACGAAACCGTGCTCAAACTGGCGATCTTCGATTTCGGCGACGCGCAAGGCATGGCCGCGGACCTGCTGGGCGATGTGGAACGCACCCATCAGGTGGTGGTATCCGGAGCGCACTGGGTCGATATCATGAATCCCGGAACCGACAAGCGGCAGGGTGTCGTCGCGCTGCAGCGGCATCTCGGCGTCACGCCCGCGCAGACGGCGGTGTTCGGCGACTATCTCAACGATTTGCAGATGCTCGACGCCGGCGAATGGTCGTTCGCCATGGCCAACGCGCATCCGGATCTGAAACGCGCGGCGCGGTACATCGCGCCGGCCAACACCGAGCACGGCGTGCTGCAGGTGGTCCGCCGGCTGGTCTGAGCCCGCGGGCGAGCGATGTCATACGCCAGGGCGCGCGGATCGTGCATGATGCATGAGCTTAAGGAGGGCATATGCGGCAGTCTGAGGCGCTCGCGATTCTGAACGCCGGCGCGAACGTGTTCCTGACGGGTGCGCCCGGCGCAGGAAAGACGTACGTGCTGAACGAGTTCATCCGGCAGGCGCGCGCAGACGGCGCGAACGTGGCCGTCACCGCGTCAACGGGCATCGCCGCCACGCATATCGACGGCCAGACCATCCACTCGTGGAGCGGCGTCGGACTGCTGAAGACCATCAAGACCCGTCGTCGGCGCAAGATACAGGCGGCCGACGTGCTCATCATCGACGAGGTGTCGATGATGCACGCTTGGCTGTTCGACATGGTCGATCAGGTGTGCCGTGAAGTGCGGCATGATCCTCGGCCGTTCGGCGGATTGCAAGTGGTACTGTCCGGCGACTTCTTCCAGCTGCCGCCGGTCTCCGTGTCCGGGCGCGACCGCGACGTGCTGCCGCCCGGCCCGGATTTCGTGGCGTCCCGCGAACGGTACGCGAAGGCCGGACTCAATCCGGAAGGATTCGTCACCGAATCGCTGGTGTGGGGCGAACTCGCGCCGGTCATCTGCTATCTGACCGAGCAGCATCGTCAGGACGACGGCCGGCTGCTGCACGTGCTCACCGACATCCGCGCCGGATGCGTGGATCAGGATGACCGTGACGCGCTCGTCACGCGGCTCGGTGTGACACCGAAGCCGGGCGAGGTGGCGGTCCACCTGTTCCCCGTCAACCGGCAGGCCGATAATCTCAACGATTCCAGGCTCGCGCGGATAGGCGAGGAGCCGCACGAGTTCCATGCCGAGCAGATGGGGCCGGCCCACCTGGTCGAACGGCTCAAGCGCAACATGCTGGCGCCGGAGTGCCTCGTGCTCAAGACCGGTGCCGCCGTCATGGCACTGCGCAACGACGCCGACCACCAGTATGTCAACGGTTCGCTCGGTACCGTGCGCGGCTTCGCCAACGAGAACAAGGGCGGCTGGCCCATCGTGGAATTCGAGAACGGCAACATCGTCACGATGAAGCAGGCCACGTGGGAGATGATGGACGGCGACACGGTGATGGCGTCCGTGGCGCAGGTGCCGTTGCGATGCGCATGGGCGATCACCATCCACAAGTCGCAGGGGATGACCCTCGACCGGGCGGTGATGGATCTGAGCCGCACGTTCGCGCCCGGCATGGGATATGTGGCGCTCTCGCGTGTGGAACGCATGGGCGGATTGTATCTTGCCGGCGTCAACGAGCGCATGTTCGCGGTTTCGGCGGATGCAGTGATGCTCGACGGCGATTTGCGCGGCAGGTCACAGGCCGCCAGCGCGCGGCTGGGCGAGGGTGTGGCTGCGTTCCGGCCGCAAACGTCTCATGAGGACGAGCCTGCTGGCGAATTCGAACAAGCCGAGCTGTTCTAGCGGTGGCTGCTTTCGGATATGGGACTGTTATTGGGCGGAGGAAGACATCAATCCCGCGAAAGTCCCATTTGAGATGGTGCTGATGGGACTTTCGCCGGGTAGCGGTGCGCTAGCGCAGCTGTGAGATGCGTTTTCCGAGCGATTGCACCGATTCGAGGCTTGCCTCGTAGCGCGCGGCGGCACCGAATATCCAGCGCAGGTTGCGGGTCGCGCTGTCGGCCATCGGATGGCATGTACGCAGCCATGCAGTGGCGGCCAATGCCGGCAGCAGCACATATGCGGCAATCGCCACGAGGTTTTTCTCAACCATGCGATTGCTGAAATCGGCGATCGCGATGACGGTAAGGCTCAAAGCGCTGATGAAGGCGACGATGATGCGCTCGGCGACATATTGCCCGGGCCGATAAGACAGGCGGCTCCCGCGAGCATAGTGAAGACAGCCACGCTGACGGCTTCGGACATGTATCTCGGCAGCATCAGCAGGTCGCACAGCAGCATCAGCGACACGGGCAAAGAGAAAGAGGCGTACAGGGACCATGCGCGCAACGGTTGACGGCCTTTCTGATGAACCGCCCGCAGTGCTATCGTCACGCAGCCCAGACCGAACAGCACCGCGCCGGGCGGCAATGAGCAGAACAAGCCCGGTACCGTGCCGGGTGGCACGTCGGGTGATAGCTCGTCTTCCGCCAAGCCGGGCGCGAACACGGGCGTAGTTGCCGGGGGCAAGACGTCCGCGGCCGATTCGCTGGCCCATACCGGTATCGACATGTCGCTGGTGACCGTCCTGGCGATGGCCATGCTGGCGGCCGGCATTACCCTCGAACGGCTGCGCCGGATGACGCGATAAGCGCGGCACGGCTGCGAGGCCAATACGAAGGCCGCTCGCTCGGTGAGCTCCGGGTGGGTGGCCTTTTTCAATATTGCGGGTTTGCCGAACTGAACCGGGCCCGCAATGTCCCCGAACGCGAATACCTTGGAACCCATGAGTTCCAAAGCACTTCGAATGTCCACCATGTTCCTGCGCACGCTGCGCGAGGATCCCGCCGACGCCGACACCGATTCGGCGAAACTGCTGCTGCGCGCCGGCTATGTGCGCAAGGCGGCTCCCGGTATCTGGACCTGGCTGCCGCTGGGTCTGAAGGTCCTCAACAAGATCGAGGCCATCGTCCGCGAGGAGATCGACGGCATCGGCGCCCAGGAGGTCCACTTCCCGGCGCTGCTGCCGCGCGAGCCGTATGAGGCCACCCACCGCTGGGAGGAATACGGCGAGAACCTGTTCCGTCTGAAGGACCGTCACGAGGCCGACTACCTGCTTGCCCCCACGCATGAGGAAATGTTCACGCTGCTGGTCAAGGATATGTACTCCTCGTACAAGGACCTGCCGGTCACGCTCTACCAGATCCAGACCAAGTACCGCGACGAGTTCCGCCCGCGCGCGGGCCTGATCCGCGGCCGCGAGTTCATCATGAAGGACGCTTACTCGTTCACCATCGACGAGGAGGGCATGAAGAAGGCGTACTACGACGAGCGCGGCGCCTACGAGCGCATCTTCCAGCGTCTCGGCCTGAAGTACGTGCCCGTGTTCGCGATGTCCGGCCCGATGGGTGGTTCCGCGTCCGAGGAGTTCCTGGCCCCCATGGCGATTGGCGAGGACACGTTCGCGCTGGCGCCCTCCGGCAAGGCGTGGAACGTCGAGGCGCTGACCACCCCAGAGCTGCCGGCCGTGGACAGCTCCGCCGTGCCCGCGATGGAAAGCCGTGAAACCCCGGATTCCAAGACCATCGAGGATCTGGTCGCCACCGCCAACCGTCTGTACCCGCGTGAGGACGGTCGCGAATGGACTGCCGCCGACACGTTGAAGACCGTGGCCGTGACTGTGCTGCACCCCGAGGACGATGATCATGAGGGGCCGTGGCGCGAGGTCATCGCCGTGGCGCTGCCCGGTGACCGTCAGGTCGATATGAAGCGTCTTGAGGCGCAGTTCGCGCCCGCCGAGCTGGAGGAATCCACCGAGGACGATCTCAAGGCCCATCCCGAGATGGTGGCCGGCTACATGGGGCCGATGGTCTTCGGCAAGCAGGGCGAGGCCGCGGGCGTCGCCGAACCGGTGCGCTTCTTCATCGACGCGCACGTGGCTGAGGGCACTGAGTGGATCATCGGCGGCGACGAGGCGGGCAAGCACCGCTTCATATCGCGTTGTACGGCCGTGATTTCAAGGCCGACGGCACCGTCGAGGCGGTCGAGGTGCGCCATGGCGACATGAGCCCGGATGGTTCCGGCCCGCTGAGCTTCGAGCGCGGCGTGGAGATTGGCCAGGTGTTCCAGCTCGGCCTCAAGTACTCCAAGGCGCTTGACCTCAAGGTGCTCGACCAGAACGGCAAGACTGTGCCCGTGTGGATGGGCTGCTACGGCATCGGTGTCTCCCGCGTGCTCGCCTGCATCGCTGAGACGCATCATGACGAGCGCGGTCTGGCATGGCCGACCGTCATCGCGCCCGCCCAGGTGCACGTCGTCGCCACCGGCAAGGATGCGGCGGCGTTCGACGCGGCCGAGAAGCTGGTCGCAGAACTGGAGGAGCGCGGCATCGAGGTCATCTACGACGACCGCAAGAAGGTCTCCCCGGGCGTCAAGTTCAAGGACGCCGAGCTGATCGGCGTGCCGCTGATTGCAGTCGCCGGCCGTGACACCGTGAATGACGGAACAATCGAGATCCGCAACCGTGACGGCTCCGATTCCGCCGCCGTGCCGGTCGCCGACGCTGCGCAGACGCTGGCGTCGCGTCTGGACACGCTGCTCGGCAAGTAGTCCGACAGCTTTCCTGATCGCTCGAAGTGGGGTCTTTCATGCGAAAGCCCCCACTTCTGCGTTTTATCCCGGGAATCCAAACGACCAGTGTCAGGAACGCCAATACCGCCAGCAGGATATTGGTCTGCTTGTTGCGCAGAGATGCAGGCATTATGCAGATCGCTATGAGCAATGCGACGAATCCCAGGCAGGATAAGACGTACGCGATGATGCGCAGACGATTCATCGCCGTGCCGTTCTGCCTTGCGCTGCTCGCCCCAGTGACAGCGGCCATGTTTACGGCAAGCGTCAGGGCGATGCCGGCGGTGATGAGACCGGGAATCCATGTCTGCGGTGAGCTGGAGACATACAGCTGCTCTGCTGCGCGGCCGGTGGTCGAATCGGTCAGTCCCGGCACATGCGGACCGAACGTCAGAAACATGGCGAAGTGTCCGATGGAAGCGCCCAATGCGCTGATGATGAATTGCAGGACGAGAACATTGGCGATGGCGACGATCCAGGGCCGATTGTTGAAGACGCCGCCCAATATCCATAACACGACGCCCCCGGGGCCAAACAGCACGGGCAGAACCGCGATCGGCCACCAGTCGCCCGCCAGGGTGATGCCGAACATGTGCAGATACCATTCCCCCATCCGCGCGCTGTCACGGGTCTGGAATGTATACCATGCCTGTATGGCGGTGAACGCCGCGAACAGTGCCAGCCAGGCGACCGTCCACCATACGGCCCGGTGCATCGAGAACGCTTTGCGGGGATTCCTCGGCATACTCAGGCCGATGAATATGGACAGGAAACTGGTGGGGAAGCCGGTGTCGTGGAATTCGGTTTCCCCGTCGGCGGTGACACGGGTCTGTCGCATCCATGGCGGTTTGCCCATGAATTCTCCTTGCTGTTCGTCTGCGATACCGAACCCAGCATAGCCGGTCATGAATGAGCCGGGGCATTGACGGCGTGATTGTGGATAACCGGTTTTCTATCCACATGCTGTCCACAACACGCCAAAGGGGTAGCCTTCGACCACATTGTCCGAAAACCATGTGATGCCGGCGGGAAATCTGCGATAGTGAGTACACCGCCGAAGGGGGGATCGGCGGTCCAACGTCAGTACAGGGAAGGAAAGGAGGCCGACATGGCCATACAACAGGGGACGGTGACCATCACCGGGTTCGTCGGATCGATGCCGGTGCCGTTCGGGCGCAGCGGGGGAGTTGAGGGATGCTCGTTTCGGATGGGCAGCACGCGGCGGTACCGGGATGGCGGAACCGGTGAATGGCGCAACCTGCCGACCACATGGATTACCGTGAAGGCGTTCAGGACGCTCGCGTCCAACGCTCGCATGTCATTGCACGTGGGGGAGGCGGCGATCGTGACCGGTGTGCTCAGCACGGAGGAATGGACGACCCAGAACGATGAGAGGCGCTCCCGCATCGTTGTGGAGGCCACCAATATCGGCCACGACATCAATTACGGGGTGTCGGAACTGAAGAAGTTCCAGAAATCGGATCGTGACGCCCCGGCGCAGGGGAACGGCACGCCGGCGAATCCCGGCCTGCCGCCATCGCCGGGCGGCGGCACGGCAACGGCGGGCGCGGGACAGCAGGCGGATGCGCACCCGGTGCATCCAACGCCGGTGACGTTCGATAATCTGGGCGAAGAAACCCCGACCGATAATCCGCAGACCTCACAGACGCAGGAGACCTCACAGGCGCAGGAGTTCGGTTCGGGATTCGCCGAATCGCCGCTCGATGAGTCGACGACCGAGGACATGCGGCCGGCGGGAGAAGCCGAATTCTGATGATCTGCCGGCAGGTAGGCGCGGTTCAGCCTGCCTGCCGGCAACGGATTACCAGATGCGTACGCGCTTATCGGGGTCGAGCCACATGGCGCTGTCAGGAGTCACATCAAACGCACGGTAGAACAGGTCCACGTTGCGCACGATGCCGTTCGTGCGGCATTCGGCGGGGGAGTGCGGGTCGATCTGCAGGTATTTCTCGGCGAGCTCGTCACGGTTCTTCGAGCGCCAGATCGAGGCGTAGCTCAGGAAGAAACGCTGCAGGCCGGTCCATCCGTCCATCACCGGGGCCGCGGACAGTGACTCCTCGATAGCCTTCGCGGAGCCGTCCTTGTCGCGTCCCGCGGCCTCGTCGAGCGCGAACGCGTAGGCCTTCAGCGCGATGTTCACGCCGCCGAGGTCGCCGATGTTCTCGCCGATGGTCAGCGCTCCGTTGACGTGCGGCGCCTTGTTCGGCTCGTCGGCGTACTTCTCGGCCAGTTGCGTAGGCACGAAGGCATTGTACTGCTCGATGAGCGCCTTTGTGCGCTTCTCGAAGTTGGCCTTGTCGTCGGTCGTCCACCAGTCGTTGAGCACGCCGTCACCGTCGTACTGTGCGCCCTGGTCGTCGAAGCCGTGGCCGATCTCGTGGCCGATCACCGCGCCGATGCCGCCGTAGTTCGCGGCGTC
>OCAO01000561.1_pt1 | contig 11375 bp, 10 predicted proteins | sample 1477151 | NCBI WGS metagenome assembly OCAO01 (sample SAMEA2580298, study PRJEB22360) | human gut metagenome | biome: human gut; feature: human-associated habitat; material: faeces | place: Denmark | collected 2008/2010 | reverse complement strand
GGTACTGTCCTGCCTCGCGGCCCTCCTCGTACCCCCCCGCCGGCACGTCCACGCGAGAAATCCTCACCGGCTTCCTGTCGGTGGATTCCGACGCGGGCAACGAAAAGGGCGTAATCGGGCCGAACTACGGCACGATACGATTGCAGGAGCTGCCCAAGGACTCCAACGTTCCCGGACCGGGGCAGGCGCAGAACAACTTCAACGCGAACGCGGACGTGTCGAAGGAGCTGAACCTGCTCGAATCCGGTTCCACCAAGGTCAACCGAGGCAACCTGCTGACACTGCCGCTGGGTGGCGGTCTGGTGTATGTGCAGCCGGTGTACGTGCAGTCCAGCGGATCGACCAGCTTCCCGCTGCTCAAGAAGGTGCTGGTGGCGTTCGGCGACCAGGTCGGATTCGCCGATACGCTCGACGAGGCGCTCGACCAGGTGTTCGGCGGCAATTCGGGTGCGTCCGCGGGCGATGCCGAGAATTCCGGCAACACGTCTCAAAGCGGTGACGAGCAGAACAGTGGCGGGCAGAACGGCACTGAATCCGGTGATGGCAGCGAGAGCAACGGCAACGCGAATGGCAGTGGTACGAACGAGGGCAAGGACCAGAACGGTTCCTCCTCGCAGGGCGGCAGCCAAAGCCCCGAGCTTCAGCAAGCGCTGAAGGATGCGGCCCAAGCGATGAAGGACTCCCAGTCCGCCATGAAGAACGGCGACTGGACCGCCTACGGTGAAGCCCAGAAGCAACTGGAAGAAGCCCTCAACAAGGCCATCGAACTCGACGGTGGCAAGTAAGAGCCAAACCAGAAAACCCCAGTACTGTGAACGCCCCCACGCCGGGGGCGTTCACTATTTCTTGCCCCGCTGGCGGGGGCTGTCATGCACAGCATGACTGGGGTGGTTCTCGGCCCAGAACGGCCCCCAGTCATGCTCTACCCATCTGACCATCTGATTCGCTCCCAGCCCGCGTGCCACACCAGGCGAAAAACACCCCAAAATCGCATGGTGTGGCACAGCAGAGAGCCACACCATGCGATGTGAGCCTTCACATCACGTGGTGTGGCAAAGCACGGGTCATGAAAACCGCCATTTTCCAATGATCGGTGGATGAGCCCGGAATCACCCTTGGCCACACCAGCCCCAAAACCCTCAAAAATCGCATGGTGTGGTACAGGCGAGGGCTAGATGGCAGTCGGTCGGTAACCATCCCCACACCTTCTCCCGCGGAAGTCCCATCCGACGGTCTTCAAACGGAACTTTCGCGGGAGGGAGGGGGCTGACTAGTGGGAAAGGAGAACCTGACTAGCGGGCGGCGATGAGATCGAATACGTGCTCGACTACGCGCGCCGTGCAGGAGCCGTGCTCGGGGATGGCCACGTTGCGACGGATGAACGCCTGATAGGCGGCATGGTCGAAATCGTCGTGTTCGATGGCTCTCACGATCGCCTCGGCATCATCCGTGAACAGCGTCGGGATATCGCGCTTCGGATCGATGTACAGGCTGCGTTTCTTCGAATAGTCCGGCCAGTCGTACGCATAGAGGAACACCGGCAGGTCAAGCAGTCCGGCCTCATAGATCACGGTCGAATAGTCGCTGATGACGTAATCGGCGACGAACAGCATGTCGTACTGGCTCGGATAGTGCTGGAACACGTGCGGATTGTTGATACGCAGGTCGTCCAACGGATGGCATTTCACGATCAGGTTGTACTTGTCGTAATCGATGGCATCGGCGAGGGCTGCTGCCGCCTGAGTCTGATTGGCGGGCGTCTTTTTGCGGAACGTGGGGCAGTAGACGATGTTGAGCTTGCGCCCGAGTTCCGGGAACTCGCGGATGATGCGTTCGCGCTGCTGCGCCCGGTACGAGCTGTTGATCAGCAGATCGCACCGGGGCAGTGGCGCCTCGTAGATGATGGACGGGTCGATGTCGAAGCCGCGAGCGTAATCGCTGATGAACGATTTGGATGAGATGAGCACGGACGTGTACCCGCGATGCATGTTCAGCAGCGAGGCGGTGGAGAACTTCCGGCCTTCCTTGGAGCCCAACGCGGTGTATCCGAACCTCTTCATGTTGCCGAGCGCATGCCACATCTGGATGACGGGCACGTCGATGTAGCCGGCGAGCAGGCTTACCACGATGGCGTAGGTGTCGAGCAGCACCGCCTGGCTGGTGGCGATGAAATACAGCTGCCGGATCATATGGAACCCGTATCGTACCGGGTTGTGCAGCTTCTTGGCGAGGATCACCACGGAATAATCCGGATGCGTCTGTCTCACATAATGGCGGATGAGCCGGAAATCGGTGGTCGGTCGGTCGCTCTCGCGACTCAGGCACACAATCCTACGCTTGCGCGGGAACGCGCGGAAGAACCTATATATAAGAAGCATCATCATCCGAACTGCATTAATCAGATGACGTTTCATTCTTGTTCTCCCTTACCGAAGCATCAGGTTGGTGTGTTAGCCGGTCTACCGTAACTGCAACTCTATATATTATAGGTTACCACAAGGGGAACCACAAGGTGTCGTAAAGGAGCCCGGGGATGTCACTGGACGTTCACCAAATCCGCTGGCGGTCAAGTTACTTGGAGATCGACTATTCCTCGCGGGATGGTGGTGTGCCGTGGCTGTATTGCGTGGGACGTCGCCAGTTCGTTCCGTTCGAGATCGTCGGGCTTGAGAGCGGTGTCCGCCGCGCCCGCCTGAACCTGGTGCTCGGGGACGGGCGCGAGGTGCTTCCCGGCGGCCAATGGATCATCTGCGAGAAAATCAAGGAGTCTGCGCTCTTCAGTCTGCAGGCGCTGTACGCCGAATACCCGCTCATGCCGCAGCGCGTCGACTACGATGTACGTCACCTGCTGCCCCCGGAGTTGCGTGACGATGATGAGGCGGTCGCACAGTACACCGACGAAGAGCGTCTGGAACTGGTGTCTCGGCACCCCTATGTCACCAGCGGAGTCACCTACGACGATGAGGTGCTGGAGCGGCTTGACAATCTCGACCGCGTGTTCCGCTACGGCAAGAACAGCTACGCCTATACTGGTGTGTTCGTGCCCAAGACGAATCGTGCCGGTCTCATCTATCTCGCGTTGCACATGCAGTTCTTCCAGCGCAACAAGACCCTGCGCCACCGTCCGCGCAGTCGTCGCCAGATGCAGAAGGACGTTTTCGCGGCGACGTACTCGGTGATGACCAAGCTGGTGCCGCGCAAGCGCAATCGAATCCTCTTCCTCAAGGAGAACGGCGAGGGCCCGACGGAGAATATGGAGGCGTTGCAGAGCCGCATGATCGAGCGCGGCATGGACAAGCGCTTCGATATTCGTGCCCGGTACCGCAACGTATTCGCGGGCAGGCAGAACATCGTCGCCTGGCTGCGCGACCTGTTCGAGATCGCCCGAAGCCGGTACGTCTTCATCGACGATTACACCCCTGTATTCAACTTCATCGACCCCGGTGAAGATGTGACGCTGACGCAGATCTGGCATGCCGGCGTCGGTTTCAAGTCGGTCGGCTATGCCCGTTTTGGTCTCAAGGGCTCGCCGGATCCGTACAATTCCGCGCACCGCCGATACACGTACGCGCTGGTCGGCAACGAGCACCTGCGTCGCATCTATTCCGAGGTGTTCGGCATCGAGGAGGAGGCGCTGCTCGCCACAGGCATGCCCAGGCTCGACCATTTCCTCGATGAGAAGGTCGAGAAGGAATACCGCGAGGAGATGGCCGACAAGTTCCCGTGGTCGGCCAAGGGACGCGTCATCGTGTTCGCTCCGACGTTCCGCGGCACCGGTCAGCGCACCGCGTATTACCCGTATGACGAGATCGACATGGATCGTCTGTACCGCATGTGTGTCGAGACGGACACGTATTTCGTGTTCGAGATGCATCATTTCATCCGCAAGCGTCCGGATATCTCTGCCGAGTACGCCGACCGCATCTTCGACCTGTCCGATGAGAGCCTGACGAAGCTGTTCTTCATCGCCGATGTGCTGGTGACCGACTATTCGTCGTGCTTCTACGACTACCTGTTGCTCAAGAAGCCGGTAGTGTTCTTCGTGCCCGACAAGACCGCGTACTCGCTGATCCGTGGTGTGCAGCGGTCCATCGACGAGATGGCGCCGGGCGTGGTGTGCGATACGTTCGACGAGTTCCTGGACGTGCTGAGGACTCGCCATTATGAGACGGTTTCCCCTCACCCCTCGTCCATCGACCGCGCCGCCGAGCGCAGCGGACTCGCCAGCGACCGCGCCATCGACACTATTATCTACGGCAAGGATGTTCCGGGTGTGCGCAAACAGGCCTCCGGTAAGGGAGGCGCGGTGCCGGTCCGGCAGTCCGACAAGTCGGCCAAGTCCGAAAGGAAGGCAAAGGAACTGCTGGATTCCAAGGTCGCCGACAAGGATACCAAGTCCGCCTCCGACGAGGAGGAGTGAGCGTGCCGGGGAACACGAGCATGGCCGTCGCGCCCGCCGCCGGCGCCGGTGAGCCGGGCAGTGGCTCCGGCGAGACTGCCCGGCACGCGGCACCACGCGGCGCCGGGCGCCCATCATACGAGCTGCTGTCCAAATACCGCGGCGTGCTGATGGGCGTGCAGATCCTGCTGATCATGGCGTTCCACTACACCGAGGACCTGTCGAACGCGGCCGACCATTTCAACGGTCCCGCTCAGGTGTTCTACGACTATATCGGCAGTTCCGGCGTCGATATGTTCCTGATGATCTCGGGGCTGGGCCTGTACTACTCGTGGAAGCGCAACCCGGACGCGGGGGCGTTCTACCGCAAGCGGCTGACCCGCGTGCTGGTGCCGTACGTCGCCGTGGCGCTGGTCGGGTGGATCTGGTTCGACTTCGTCCATTCGGATGCCGGAGTGGTGCGTTTCCTCGCCGACATCGCATTCGTCACGTTTTTCACGGACGGTGTGAAGTGGTTCTGGTACATAGCGGTGTGCCTGATCTGCTATGTGCTGTTTCCGCTCGTGTTCGCCGTCGTGGACGGTACCCGAAACGTCGCCGCGGCATGGGTGCGAACGTTGGCATTGTGTGCGGCCTCGGTGCTGGTCGCGGTGGCGCTGTACAGGTTCGCGCCGTCTTTCTACGACAACGTCGATCTGATCGTCAACCGCATACCGTGCTTCATCTTCGGCGCGCTGCTGGGAAGGCTCTCGCATGAACGTCGTCCATTGCCCATGCCCGTGGTCGCCGCATGCATGACGGCCGTGGCCGTCATGCTCTACCCGATGCAGCTGGTTGATGTCCCTCTGGTCAAGGTGTACCTTCGCGCGGCGTTGAACCTGCTGCTGTGCATATGCGGCGTCGTCATCATGGACGTGATGGCCCGCGCGGGAAAGCCCGCGCTCGCAGGCCTTCACGACGTGGTATCGAAAGTGCTGAGCTGGTTCGGACGGTATTCGCTGGAACTGTATCTGCTTCACGTGATGATTCGCAAGATGCTGAACCTCAACAACCTGCCGACCACGCACCTGCGCTATGAGGCCGTCGTGATCATCGGCGCGATCGCGCTGTCGATACCCCTGAAACGGCTGTGCAACCTGATTCAGCACAGGCTGCTGCGTGGGAAACGTTTACTTAATGCCAAAGAGTACAGGGGCACATATGCGGCTTGATGCACCAGCAGGCGAAAATATGGCTGTATTCGTTTCACATGCCTTTGTTCTATATTTGAACCCTCTGCCGGTACCTCACATAGATGGCCCGTTCCTGTTCGGCCCGAACCGTTTCTTCCGTGACTACCTAGAGGGACGCAATATCGCATTTGAGGATCAAGAGTTGCAGGTGGATTTCTCTTCCATGAATGAGATGGGAATAACATTCATGGAAGAATGGAACAAGATGTACATGGGTGAGGCGCAATCAAAGCTGTCTGTCTTCAAAGAGAAAGATGTCCGCTATTACGCCGATGACTATGCCGCCTATGTGGGCCAGATGGTATTGGGTTGCGAGATCGGCGCCGAGCGTATTCTTGAACACCCTGACATCGAACGTTTGAAAACTGAGAACAAGAAACTATCCGAGAAGCGAAAGAAGCTCGAAGCGGATCTCAAGAAATCTCGCGCCGAGGTCCAGAAACTCCGTAACTCGAAGTCGTGGAAGGTCACTGCGCCACTGCGGGCGGTCATGCGTCTGTTTGGAAAGGACTGATGGTGGTTCGTCTTAGTGCACTCTGCGTGCCGAATACCACAGAAAGGTGAATGCTCGGTAAATAAGTCGTGTCTGGAACATAGACTACGTATGAGTTAACGGGGCTGCAAGCCCGAAAGCGCATATAACAGTGGAGAGGGTATGAACATCGCTGTCATTTTTGCGGGCGGCACCGGCCAACGCATGAATTCGCGAACCAAGCCCAAGCAGTTTCTGCTCGTGCACGGCAAACCGATCATCATCTACACGCTTGAGGCGTTCGATCAGCATCCCGACATCGACGCCATCGTCGTCGTATGCCTGAAGGAATACATCGACGTTCTCGAACAGCTCATCACCAAGTTCGGCGTCGGTAAGATCGCCGCGATCGTGCCAGGCGGCTCATCCGGGCAGGAGTCGATCCGCAACGGCATCGACAAGGCGAACAGACTGTATCCCGCGGATTCGGTCGTCATCGTTCATGACGGCGTCAGGCCGCTGATCGACCAGCAGACCATCACCGACTGCATCGTCAGTGTGAAGAAGAACGGCAGCGCCGTCACCGTCGTACCCGCCACCGAGACCATCGTGCAAAGCGAGGACGGCGTGATCACCAACATCATCGACCGCAAACAGTGCCAGCTCGCCCGCGCCCCGCAGTGCTTCCGCCTCGGCGAGCTGCATGACGCACACCACAAGGCCGTGGAAGAAGGGCTCGGCGACTTCATCGACTCTGCGTCCCTCATGTCGTACTACGGCCACAAACTGTACGAGGTGGAAGGCGCCAACTCGAACATCAAGATCACCACGCCATCGGACTTCTACATCATGCGCGCCATCATGGACGCGGAGGAAAGCTCCCAGATCTTCGGTCTGTGACACGAACACGGAGGACAACGACCATCATGTTTGATCTGCAAGAGGAATATGCGTCACTGGCGCAGCATCTCGACATCGACTGGGATGCGCTCGCCGGCCGGCATGTGCTCGTCACCGGCGCCACGGGCCTTATCGGCTCGCTGTGCGCCCGCACGCTGCTGGAACGCAACCGCTTGACGGGGGCGGGCATCATCGTGGACGCGCTGGTGCGAGACCCGGCCAAGGCACAGGCCATGCTGGGGCAGTACACGGCCGACGACGGGCTCGTGCTGCATCAGGGATCGCTCGAAGATGTCGACTCGCTCGACCTGCCGGCGGACTATGTCATCCACACCGCCTGTCCGACCGCATCGTCGTTCTTCATGTCCCATCCGGTCGAGACGTTCTCCGCGATCGTAGACGGCACCAGGTCGATGCTGGAACTGGCGCGACGCCGCGGCGCGGCCTCCTTCGTCTACGTCTCCAGCATGGAGATCTACGGCATGGGCAACAAGCAGCGCGGCACGGAACACCTGCTTGACGAGAGCGCCGTCGGCTACATCGACCCCTGCTCGGTGCGCAGCTGCTACTCCGAAGGCAAGCGCGCCGCCGAAAACCTGTGCGTCTCATACCATTCCGAATACCAGGTGCCGGTCAAGGCCGTCCGCTTGGCGCAGACCTTCGGCCCGGGCATCCCTCGCGACGACGTCCGCCTGTTCGCGGCGCTCGCACGCAACGCCGTGGCCGGCAAGGACTTCGTCATGAAGACGACCGGCGAAAGCACACGAATGTACTCATACACCGCCGACGCGGTGTCCGCCATCCTCACCGTGCTGGTCGCGGGGGAGAACGGCGTCTCGTACAACGTGGCCAATCCCTCCACCTACTCGTCAATCCGCGAGATGGCCGATATGGTGTACCGCGAATTCGGTACGGGCGACGCGCGCGTCATCATCGACGTCGACCCGAACGCGCCCTACCCGCCGGAGCACCACCTGCCACTCGACGTGTCACGCCTTGAGGCGCTCGGCTGGAGGCCGCAGGTAGGTCTCGAAGACATGTACCGCAAGCTCATCGCATACATGGGCTGACCTCGCGGGAGACCGCACCTGACCATGAGAAGACAAGCAGATTTGGAAGAACATTGTTTGCAACACTGAAGCAAGTCGTCGGCGAGAACTGGCATTGGCGACGGCAGGTCTGGAATCTGGCGAAGATCGATCTGGTGAAGACGTACCGCGGTGCCGCGCTCGGCAAGATCTGGCTGTTCGCCAAACCGGCCGTGTACATCCTGGTTTTCTGGGTGGCACTGAAATTCGGTCTGCGCAGCTCGTCCGACGTCAACGGCAAGGCCGTTCCTGCTGTGGCTCGCCGCCGGTGTGTTCCCGTGGTTCTTCATGTCCGACATGATTACTACCGGCAGTGACGTATATCGTCGATACCCGTATCTGGTGAACCGCATCAAATTCCCGCTGTCGCTGATTTCCACGTTCTACACGCTGTCGCTGCTCATCATCTTCGCGTGCATGATGGCGTTCACCATTGTGGTGGCGCTGCTCACCGGTGTGCATCTTGGCCGCTACATGCTGCAATTGCCGCTGGTCATGGTGTTCATGTTCCTGTTCTGGGTGGCGTGGTCCATGGCTTTGTCGCCTTTGAGCGCGATATCGCGCGATTTCTCGAACCTGCTCAAGACGCTCGGCACCCCGTTTTTCTGGCTGTCCGGCATCCTGTTCGACATCAGCGGCTGGCCGCGAACCGCCCGTCTGGTGGCGTCCTTCAACCCGGTCACATGGGTCGTGCAGTCGGTGCGTGACTGCTTTATCTACAACAAATGGTTCTTCACGGATTGGGAGTCGTTCCTGCCGTTCCTGTTCGTGCTGCTGATCTTCGTCGTGCTCGCGCTGCACAACTACCGCCGTCTGTACATGGAGGTGCCGGATGTCCTCTAAGCTCCCATCGAATGTCACGCGAATGGGCGATGCCACGGTCATCCGCGACGAGGACGCGAGCAATCCCGTCGCCGTGCGCTTCGACCACGTCACCAAGCAGTACAAGCTGTTCAAGAACGACAAGCTGCGCCTGCTGTCCACCTTCTCCAAGCGCATTCCGCACGATACGGTCAACGCGAGCGACGACCTGAGTTTCACCGTGAACCGCGGCGAATCCCTGGCGCTGCTCGGCGACAACGGCGCCGGCAAGTCCACGGCGCTCAAGATGATCACCGGCGTGTGCTTCCCGACGTCCGGCACCGTCGAGGTGCACGGGCGCGTGTCCGCGCTGCTGGAGCTTTCCGCGGGCTTCGACATGAAGCTGTCGGGCATGGAGAACATCGACATGCGCTGCCAGCTGTGGGGTTTGTCGAAAGAGGAGTCCAAGGAGCTCATTCCCGAGATCGTGGAGTTCTCGGAACTCGGCAAGTACATCGACCAGCCGATGCGCACGTATTCGAGCGGTATGCGCGCCCGTCTGGGCTTCGCGTTCGTGTCGTCGATCCGCCCGGACATCCTGGTGGTGGACGAGGCGCTGTCCGTCGGCGACCGCAAGTTCGCGAAGAAGTGCCGCGAGCGGGTCAACAGCATCATCGCCAACGAGAACGTGACCGTGCTGTTCGTCACCCACTCGACCGGCACCGCGAAGGAGTTCTGCCACAGGGGCATCGTCATCCAGAAGGGCAAAGCCATGTTCAGCGGTGGCATCGAGGAGGCCGTCGACTTCTACACCGCCTCGTGACGCTTCGACCGTTCCGTTGACGGCGTTGCCGGCAAGCGGCACGGCCGACGTCCATTGACCGCGCTCGGTCGGATGGCCGGGACAACTCCCGCGTTTCGTGATTGTGCGGCCGTTGTCCACGTTTCTGTCGGCGGATCGAGGCGAATCGCGCATCATGCACCGCTGACACCAGTCTCACCCGCCCTATCCCGCCGGCAGGGCGGTTGTTATGCTTGAAGACATGTCCTATACCATCCGCGCAGCCGTTGACGCCGACGTTCCGGCCATCGCCGACATCTACAACGAGGCGGTGATCCGTGGGGGAGCGTCCGCCGACCTTGAACCGGTGTCTCTGGAAAGCCGTCGTGCGTGGGTCGACTCCCATCGGCCACGCGCCAAGTATCCGGTCGTCGTCATCGAAGGTCCCGAAGGCGCCGTCGTGGGGTTCGGCTCGCTTTCGAAATTCCATCAGCGGGCCGGATACGACGGCATCGCCGAACTGAGCTACTACATCGCCGGCGACCACCAACGCCAGGGACTCGGCACCATGATGGTGCGATGGCTGATCGATGCCGCGGCAGAGCGCGGATTCACGCATGTCACGGCGATCATCTACGCCGACAACGCCGGCTCCGTCGCGCTCATGCGGCGGTTCGGATTCATCCGGTTCGGCCTGCTTCCCGCCGCGGTGGGCGCGCTCGACGGCAAGCTGCATGACATGAGCTATTGGGTCAAGGCGTTGGCGGGTGGGGTACAATCCTTAAGGTTGAAGACAGGAGAGTAACACATGGCATCCGATTTCTGGCTGATCGTGGGGCTGGGCAATCCCGGCAAGAAGTACGAGGGCACCCGTCACAACATGGGCTTCATGACCGCCGACATATTGGCCGAACGCTGGTCCGTCGCCTTTTCCGACCACAAGGGGCTCGCGATGCTCGGCAAGGGCGCGATGAATCTGCAGGGTCGCAACGTCAAGTTCTTCCTCGCCAAGCCGCTGACCTACATGAACGACTCGGGCAACGCGGTCGCCTCGATCAGCGCGTACTATCAGATCCAGCCGGATCACGTCGTCGTCATCCATGACGACATGGATCTCGAATTCGGCCGCATAAAGGTCAAGGCGGGCGGATCCGCCGGCGGGCACAACGGCATCAAATCAATCGACAAAGCCCTGAGCACCCCGAAGTACGCGCGCGTGCGCATGGGCGTCGGCCACGCTCAGCGCGGAGCCCACGCGCACGACAACACCGTCAACTGGGTGCTCGGCGGTTTCGGACCCGACCAGCGCAAGCAGCTGCCGGAATTCCTCGCAGACGGCGCCGACGCGGCCGAAACCATCATCTTCGACGGACTCGCCGCCACCCAGGAGAAGTTCAATGGCCGCTGAGCAGGGACGCGCGCGCGGCAAAGCGTCCGCTGCCATGGCCACACGCGTCCAGAACGCGCTGATCGACGGCTCCCTGTGCGGCATCCTCGAACAGCTCGATGAGGATCCGGCATTTCATCGGCTCGTCAGCGGCGGCATGAGCATCGCCGACGACAAGGACATCGCCCCGATCATCACCGTGGGCGCCCCGGACGGGTTGCGCCCGGCCATCGCCGCAGCGCAGGCGGAACACACCCCCGTCGTCCTGGTCGTGGCCTCCAGCCGCGAGGCCGAGGACACCGTGAAGCCCCTTGA
>OCAO01000560.1_pt1 | contig 11388 bp, 20 predicted proteins | sample 1477151 | NCBI WGS metagenome assembly OCAO01 (sample SAMEA2580298, study PRJEB22360) | human gut metagenome | biome: human gut; feature: human-associated habitat; material: faeces | place: Denmark | collected 2008/2010 | reverse complement strand
CTGTTAAATCGTAATAAATTAATGCATTCTTAAGAAATGCCCTGTTTATGCATGTTTCATGGGTATGATATTATCGTTTGACTGCATTTTGACTGCATTATAGTAATCCTCCAGTTTATCCGGCTCCACATCGAAAAATCCAAAATGGGTGTAGGTGTCAAGCGTGGTCTTAATGTCATCGTGTCCGAGGAGATACTGAGCCTGCTTGATATCAACACCTGCTTTGTATAAATCACTGGCATAGGTGTGCCGGAAAATATGTGGCGTGATATCATCTGATAGAGGGGTGCTTGATACAGCCTGAACTTTTTTAAGTATTTTTTCCCATTTATAATCGAGGGTAGAAATATATCTGCCGCTTTTTGAGGGAAAAAGAATTCCCGATCGGCCTTTTATGAATTCGAAAAGGATTTTTGCCAACGGGGCGGGAATCGGTATCTGGCGGAGTCCGGCAGCAGTCTTTGTGTATTCCTGCAGGCAGGTATTGATTTTCTTACTGGCAACCAATGTTTTAGAAACGTAAATCTGATTCTTTTTTAAGTCGATATCTTTTACATCTAATGCAAGCGCTTCGCACTTTCTTAAGCCAGTGTAGAGAAGCAGGTTGATGAAGCAGCGCTCAAAACTATCAAGGTCTGCTATTTCAAATAACAGACGTTCTTCAGACGTAAGAGCGCGCTTTGGTTTTTTGTCTATTTTGACTCTCTTCATTCCAGCAGTAATATCTTTTGCCATAATGTCTTTCTGGACTGCATAACGGACGATTGCTTTGATTCGGGACAGGCACAGATTGTACTGGGCCAGTTTTTTTGATTTTATCATATAGCTTCGAAACGATTCAATGTGCGACATCCGTAAGTCTTTGATTCTTATATCTCCGATATAGCTGTTAACGGTACTTAACTGACCTTTAATCGTACTTATTGTCTGGTCTCTAACGCTTCCGAGCTTCTCGTTTGTAAGCCATAATTCAGACAATTCTTTAAAGGTGGTGTTCTGTTCCTGTAAGATGATTCCTTTGTCCATAAGACTCATAAAATCACGATAGTTCTTATCTAATTCTTTGATAGTGCTGCCATAAATTGTTTTACGGACTGGTTTTCCGTCTTTGATACCGATGGTTACCTGCTTGGAGTATCTTCCATCTTTACGTTTCTTAGGCATAATACTTCTCCTTTCTTTCGAAAGGGCATAAAAATAGCCCTGTATTTTTTGCCAGAGCTGTGATACAATATGCTTGTTGAGGGCATGTGTATCGGCTCTGGCTGATATGTGTGTTGGAAAGCTCTGGGAGTTGGTAGCTCCTGGGGCTTTTTTCATGCTAAATTAATTCTGAAATTATTATACTCAAATCTTCATAAATGCCAACTTCGGCTTTTTCGTTAAATGGGATGATGATTGGTGCAGCATCTTCTTCATAGTGGTAGATGGTGGTACGTTCTTTGGCGAGATCGACAATCCAATATTCGCGTACACCTGCTTCGGAATAAAGAGCATTTTTCTTAGTGTAATCCATTTTTCTGCTTGAAGGTGAGACTATCTCAATAATGAAGTCTGGCGCGCCATTGCAACCACGATCTGAAAGTTTGTTTTTGTCACAAATCACAGAGATATCAGGTTCTACCCAGTTTTTGTCATCGGCATCAAGATTTACAGCAAATGGCGCTGGGTATACCTCACAATCTCCGCGATGGCTGTCAATGTAGTTGCCGAGAATCTTCGTAAACGCGGCAATCAGCTTCTGGTGATTCCTGCTGGGCGGTGCCATGGCGTAGAGCTGGCCGTCGATCAGTTCGGCGCGGTCACCTTCGGGGAGATTCCAGTAGTCTTCTGATGAGTATGTTTTCTTGTCTGGCAATGGCATGAAGGGCACTTCCTTTCTTGTTTCAATTCACAATAGGGGGTGATAGCATTAAGGCTTTCTGGTTAAAGTTCAATATCAATTCCAGCCTCTTCAGCTACTTGCATGAGTTCCTGGAAATTTTTTGAGTTTCTATTTTTCATTCTTCGATATGCACCAAAGGATTTGGGCGCATGTTCTGGAAGTTGATAAAATATATGATAATATTCTTTTCGATCTCGATTTTTCTTTTGACGCTCTTGCTGTTCTTGAATTAACTCAGGAGTATTGACAACATTACTTCTTAAAAAAACTTTATTTGGTGTATGATATAGAAAATTATTTAAGTCAAGCTCCGCTCTCTCTGCTTCTTCAAAAAATCCCATCTCTATATTCCACTGGACAATTCTATAGTAATCATATTCTCCCCATAAAATCGTGCTATGTTTCATAAGTTCGATCATTTTTCTTAGACAAGTTGAGCAAAGTTCAAAATCGTGTCTTATATAAAAATGTCCTGCTTTCATGCGTACAATATAATCCAAACATTTTGTTACATCTGGGAATGGACCATTTTGTCTTGAAAAATTTGGAATTGGTAACCTTTCAATATCTCCTTTATTTTCAAAATCATACTTTTCTCCATCAGAGATAAAAAATCTTGCTTGATAATAATTTCTACCATCGTTGGGATCAATTTTGTATAAAATACCATTCTTAAAATAAAGTGTCTGTTCCATTAATGCACTCCAAGATATTGCTTAATCTAATGGTCATTAATCATAAGCTGCTACCATACCATTGCTGACTATCAGCCAGTTCAAAATCATCGAAGCCTTTCATGCTTCGTACAACTTCAAGGTGTTCTTCTAGCTGCTTTAGCTCTTTTTGTATCCTTTTCTGTTCGGCTTGGATTTTTTTCAGACGCTGCAAAAATCTTTTAGCGGACATCGGTTGAGTCTCTACAGGAATTGTAATAGCAGCGTGCGCGGCAGCTTCTATAGTTTGTACGTTTTCTTTTTGGAAATCATCATTTTCAATATGACGCATGGCATGGCGATAGGCTTTGAGCTGTTCGTCATATGATAGCCGTGCGTTAATCATGATCGTAAAGCTATCATCTTCATTTTCAAAAACCATTTCATTCCCAGGAGCTGGGAAATCAAGTAAGACGACATTAACATCCGGTGTCATCGTTACCACGTTCCTTTCTTTTCAAAGCGAGCGCCATATTGTGTAAGGCGCGAAGATCGTCTGCATCCATGTCGCGCTGAACATCGAATAATGCGCGAAGTTCCTTGTTCTCGAATATTTCCTGGGCAGCCTGAGCGGTTTCGTCGTTGAGATAATAACGGTCATTAGAATCGTCTTTTTCTTCAATCAGATCAGACCGTTTACAGTTGAACAAATCGCACATTGCGTCAACTTTGTCCATTCTGGGCGTTTTTATACCATTACACCAATTATATACAGAAGTGGTTCCGACGCCTAAGTGCTTAGCTAATTCGGCCTGTGTTATTTCATATTTACTTAGATAATATCGAAGTCGTTTAGAAAATACAGCATTAAATTCTTGTTCTGGCATTTTTACACCCCTTTCTTCTTTAAGATTATAATACACCAAAAGTGAAAAAGTTGCAACATAAAAATGAAAATATATCACTTTTAGTGTTGACACACACTTAAAGTGATGGTATACTAATTCCAGAATAAAGGAAGGAGGTGCGAAAAGTGGCAGAAGTGATACAAATTAGCTTGGCAGCAGCGAGAGTAAATGCCAAGTTGACGCAGGAAGAAGTGGCAAATATGATGAAAATCGGTAAAAGAACGGTAATTAATTGGGAAAAAGGAGTGGCTATGCCGTCATTTGCAGACTTAAACATGTTGTCTAATATTTATGGAATACCTGTAGATAATATTTTTTTGTCTGCGAAATCCACTTAAAGTGATGCGTGAGGATGAAAAGGAGGCGAGAAAAGATGGGGGACGGCCAGATATTAACCATCAAAGACTGTATGGTCCGCCATAACAAGAGCTACGACACCATAGCGGCCCTGTTCAAGCGTAAAGGCTCTCCGGCCTTCCGAGTAGGGCGCGAGTGGCAGGTAGACGTTATAAAGTGGGATGCTTATCTGCTTAAACTAGCGGAAGAAGCAAAAGGGTAGCATGGCGGGCAGAGTAGAAAAAGGGGGAGATAACGATGCAGAAGTATTACACAGACCTCGACGACTTCGAGGACGACAGCCGATCCCGCCTGCTGGAAGTAACGGAGCGGTGGCTGATGCCGGCGGTTATCTTTGTGGCTGGAGTGATTATCATTTTAGCAGTTTGCGCACGATTGGAGGCGCTGCGATAGGAGGTGAGAAAGTGGATGAGCTAATGAAAATAAGCTACGAGAGCGGACAACCTACGGTGTCGGCAAGGGATTTATATGATCTGCTTTCCGAAGACGGAGGAACAAAAGGAACCGAACGTTTTAGTAAATGGTTTGAAAGGTACCGCGGATATGGTTTTGAGCAGGGCAGTGATTTTTCAACCCCGAACAAAAAAGTACGGGTTCAAACCGAGGGTACAAGAGATGTACGAAGGGAAGTCGAAGATTACGACCTGTCTGTGGATATGGCAAAACAGATTTGTATGTTGCAGAGAACAAATAAAGGAATGGAGTTGCGGCAGTATCTCTTGGATTTGGAAAAAGCGTGGAATACACCGGAACAGGTCTTCGCCCGGGCGTTAAAGATGGCAGATCAGACAATCAACCGGCTACAGAGCGATATCACCCGAATGAGGCCGAAAGAAATATTTGCCGATGCTGTTACGGCGAGTCATACATCAATCCTCGTGGGAGATATGGCAAAGCTATTAAAGCAGAACGGTGTAGATATGGGCGCCCAACGGCTTTTTACATGGCTCCGCGATAACGGATATCTGATCAGGCGTAAAGGCGCAGACTGGAACATGCCAACGCAGCGGTCTATGGAGATGGGGCTGTTTGAAATCAAAGAAAGTACTCATCTGGACGGAAACGGCTGTAATGTAACGACCAGGACGCCAAAAGTTACCGGAAAAGGTCAGCAGTATTTTATCAATAAATTTTTGGGAGGTGAACAGAGTGCATAAAATCATACTCAATATAATTTACCGGCTTGAAACTCTACGGAATCAGGCACCGGCGTGCGAGAAATCGGCGTACACGAAAGCTATTGCGGAAGTAATGGATATATATGACATAGCCTGCTTTAGCAAGGCAGAAAAGAAGGATAAGAAAAAGAGCCCGGCAGGTGCGAACTGCCATGGCTCAGGTAAATAGAAAACAAATTTTCATCCTCATTATATATGAGGCATTGGAGGAAATCAAGCGTGAAATTAACAAAAATAAAGATCAAGAATCTTTTTGGTATTAAAGAGTACGAAGCAGACGGCCAGAGCGTAGAACTTTCCGGCAGAAACGGAGCCGGTAAAACTTCTGTAATTGATGCGATCCGTCTGGCGCTAACAAACCGTTCTGATCGCGAGTACATCGTAAGGGACGGGGAGACAGAAGGGGAAATTTTAATTGAAACTGACAATGGGCTGCGGATTGATCGTAAGATCAGAACAAACCAGGCAGATTACAAGAGCGTGAAAAAAGACGGCCACGAAGTCGGAAGCCCTGAAACTTTTTTGAAGGATATCTTCACCCCGTTGCAGCTATCCCCGGTAGAATTTATGGCAATGGACAGAAAAAAGCAGAATGCGATTATCTTGGATATGATTGACTACCCATGGGATATGAACAAAATCCGGGAATGGTTCGGAGAGATCCCAGGCTGGGTGTCATATGACCAGAACATTCTCCAGGTACTCCATGATATCCAGTCCGAAAACGGCGAGTACTTCCAGACCCGGCAGGATATTAACCGGGATATCCGTAACAAAAGAGCATTTATCGAAGATATCGCGGATGTGATCCCGGCCGGGTACGATGCCGAGAAGTGGGATAACGAGAATGTCGGAGAGCTTTACCGGGAGATCGAGAAGATTCGTAAAGAGAATGAGACAATCGAAAAGGCAAAACGGATGCTTGAAAGTCGTAGCAATAAGATGAGAGCCTTTGAAGCGGACAGAGAGATCGAATTGTCTGCCATCGAGAAGGAGTTTACCCGGCGGGAGACTAATCTTAAAGAACAGATTGCCTCTCTTGAGGAGCAGATCAGGTCATGCAAAAAGGAACTGTCAGGGCTCAATGAGAAGAAACAGGACAAGATCAGCCTAGCGGAGCAGACCTATAAAACGAACGTGGCTAAGTATGATGCAGAACTATCCCAATACGAAGAATATGCCAGCAAAGAAGTGAAAAGTACCGCAGAGCTCACCGAGAAGGCCGAATATGCCGAGGAAATGAAGGGCCATTTAAATGAGTACCGCCGCATGGAGAACCTGCAATCAGAGGTTGAGAAACTGGCGGCAGAATCCAAAGCCTTGACCGATAAAATCGAGAAGGCAAGGGAACTTCCGGGGGAAATCCTTCAGGAAGCAACCATTCCGATTGATGGACTTACGGTAAAAGATGGCATTCCTTTAATCCACGGACTTCCAATCAGTAACCTTTCCGATGGCGAGAAACTGGATCTTTGCATCGACGTAGCTATCCAGAAACCGAACGGATTGCAGATCATTCTTATTGATGGCGTAGAGAAGCTGTCATCTGATATGAGGAACGAACTATACCGGAAATGTAAGGAAAAGGGATTACAGTTCATTGCCACAAGAACAACTGATGAACCAGAATTAACCGTAGTCGAATTATAGGAGGAAGCCATGGAAGAGATTATGAATGTTGAAAATACAGCGCTTGCAAACCCATTTAACAACGAATCGAATTTTAAAATGCTGATGAAGATGGCGGAGGCTTTCGCAAGTACAGAAATTATACCGCAGAACTACCAGAACAAGCCGGCCGACTGCATGATTGCCATTGACATGGCAAACCGGATGCATGTAAGTCCTATGTTTGTTATGCAGAATCTCTATGTTGTGAAAGGAAAACCTTCATGGAGTGGACAGGCCTGCATGTCGCTGATTAAGTCTAATACTGAGTTTAAGGACGTTAAGCCAGTATATACAGGGGAAGCAGGCACAAATACATGGGGGTGCCATATAGAGGCTATAAGGCGGTCTACAGGTGAACTTGTCCGTGGTCCTGAAATTACAATAGGGGTGGCCAAAGCTGAAAAGTGGTTCTCTAAGATCGACCGCTACGGAAATGAAACATCAAAATGGCAGACAATGCCGGAACTGATGCTTGCGTATCGCGCTAGTGCATTCTTTGCCCGCGTCTACATTCCTGACGCCCTCCTTGGGTGTTCTGTTGAGGGGGAAGCTGAGGATATAATCCGGGAGAAAGACATTCCTGAAATCCCCGATATCTTTGGTGAGAAAGAGAAGGAGGCACAGGCATGATCTTAACAGCAGAAAATTATTTTAGTAAGGAAGCTGACCGGGAATATCTCTCGGTCAGCCAGTACAAGAACTTTATGGGAACTATTGGGCGCCCGGCCTGTGAGGCTGAAGCTATGGCAAAATTAAACGGAGAGTGGGAAATGAAAAAGACCACGGCGCTTATGGTTGGGTCTTATGTAGACGCTCACTTTGAAGGGACTCTTAGTCTGTTCCAGGCACAGAACCCAGAAATTTTCACGAAACAGGGAGCATTGAAAGCCGAGTATCGCAAGGCCGAAGAAATCATCAATAGAATTGAGCGTGATGATCTTTTTATGAAATTCATGGGCGGAGAGAAACAGGTTATTATGACGGCAGACATGTTCGGGAGTCCGTGGAAGATAAAAATTGACAGCTATTTGCCTGGTAAGGCCATTGTGGACCTGAAGGTCATGAGAGAACTGCATAAGGCGGAGTACACGAAAGATTACGGCTATATGAATTTCATAGAGTACTGGGGTTATGACCTCCAGGCGGCAGTCTATCAGGAAGTAGTCTATCAAAATACCGGAGAGCGTCTTCCGTTCTTCGTTGCGGCCGCTTCGAAAGAAGAGGAAACCGATATAGAACTGATATGGATTCCAGACGACCATTTACGTGAAAAGCTGATTGAGGTGGAAAATAACACACCGAAGATCGTAGCGCTGAAGAACGGAGAAGTAGAGCCGATCAGATGCGGTCTCTGTGATTACTGTAAACACACAAAGGTATTGATGAGACCAATACACTTTACAGAACTTTTAGGGGAGGTGTAAGCAATGATATCATTATTAACCGATGATATGGATCACTGCTTCTTCTGCGGCCGCCCTGCCGATTGTGAACATCACCTTATTTTCGGATCGGCAAATCGAGAACTGGCGGATGAAGACTGTCTTAAGGTTCCTATTTGCAACAACTGCCATACCGCAGGAAAAGTTAACAGCAGAATCCATGATAACCCGATGGCTGAAAAGCTTTCAAAGATGCTTGGTCAGATGGCATATGAAAAAGAATTGGCATTGAAAATGGTTCCGATGGGAAGAGAACTATTCCGTGCAAGGTATGGAAAAAGCTATTTATAGCCTTGTGATCCCGAAAGGGAATTACATACAAGCATGTGTCACGACATGCCATTGGTATTACCGGTACTGCCTATTTCAGGGGCGGTACCGGGGAAAGGAGCCTATGGAATATAAGTTGGTGATATTTGGCCGCCTCGATGGCCTGAATGACTATACAGCAGCAAACCGGACAAACCCGCATAAGGGTGGGAAGATGAAGAAAGACAACGAGGAAACCGTCATATGGGCGATCAGACAGCAGTTACGGCGGTTACATATAGAAAAGCCCGTGTTCCTTAAATTCTCATGGTATGAGCCAAATAAGCGGAGGGACCATGACAATGTGTCAAGCTTTGGCAGGAAGGTGATCCAGGACGCACTTGTGAAATGCGGTGTGCTGAAAGATGATGGGTGGGACTACGTCATAGGGTTTACGGACCAATTTTTCTGTGATCGAAATGAACCTCGCATCGAAGTACTGATTGAAGAACGGGAGTGATATTTTGGGAGGAGATGGAAACTACATAAAAATAAGCCGGAACATTCTCGAATGGGAGTGGTATCGGAATATCAATACAAAGGTTCTATTCCTTCACATGTTACTGAAAGCAAACTGGAAAGAGGGAAGGTTTGAAGGTACAACGGTTCCGCGTGGTTCTTTTATTTCTTCTTATCCGCGTCTTTGCGAGGAATGCGACCTTACAATTAATGAGTTACGGACTGCTTTAAAACATTTGACGTCAACAGGAGAAATCACAGTCAAAACACAGTCCAAATACAGCGTATTTACGGTAAATAACTACAGCCTGTATCAGGATATTAACAGTCAAACCACAGTCAATCAACAGTCTGATACCAGTCAATGCACAGACAAGGCACACTCTATTAACAGTCTATTAACAACAATAGAAGAAGGAAAGAAAGAAAAAAGGGAAGAACTTGAAGAAGAGAAAGAAGGAAAGAAAAAAGATAATCGTAATTATCAAGAGATAATTACTCTGTATAATTCGCTTTGCAAATCATACCCCCATGTGACAAAGCTGTCAGACAAACGGCGTCGGGCAATTGGGGCAAGGCTTAACAGCGGCTATACGGCAGATGATTTTCGTAAACTCTTTGAACTTGCAGAGCAGAGTGAATTTTTAAAAGGCAAAAATAATAAAAACTGGTCAGCGACATTTGACTGGCTTATCAGTGACGGTAATATGGCTAAGGTGCTTGACGGCAATTACAGTAACAGGCCAGAGCCATCATACAGCCCTGTAGGGAAACAGCAGGACAAGCAAAACGAGAGCCGGGAAATGATGTATAACTGGGCGATGTCAAGAGGAGGAGAGGAATGAACACAAAGGAATTTGCCGTATTTGCAGATCGGATAAAAACAGCATATCCAAAAGACAACCTGCTGGCAACGGGAGATCAGATGGACTGGTGGTATGAACTACTGGGAGATATTCCTTTTCAGGTTGCTATAATGGCTCTCAAGAAATACGCACTGTCTAACAAATTTCCACCTGCAATATCAGACTTAAGACTGTATGCGGCAGATTTGATGGAAACGCGTATCCCCGATGCTGACGAAGCGTGGGGCGAGGTCAACATGGCTGTAAGGCGCTACGGATATATGAGGGAGGCGGAGGCACTGAAAAGCCTCAGCGGTCCAGTACGTAGGGCTGTAGAGCGTACCGGCTGGCAGAACATATGCCAATCACCTTATGATCAGGTGAACACACTGAAAGCACAGTTCCGTGGAGCCTATGAAGCAGAGCAGCGACGAGCTGTCGAGTTTCACAAAATGCCAGAACATTTAAAAATCGAGCAGGCAGGAATACAGCCTGAAGCAGCCCTTCCGATGATGGAGGACCAGAAATGAATGAAGAAGCGGCAAGAAAGCTGGCAAGGTATCGTGTGGGAGAAGACCAACACATGGGAAAGTCCATGACTGCTGATGAGATTGAACTACGGCGTGGTTATGTACGAAACATGTTGAGAAATGTGCCAGGGTGGAAAGATTTGACTGACGAGCAGCTTGACAGGGTGAGGATTTACCGTACAGGAGAGGACTGGTACGTGGAAGATGCAGATTTCTATGAATACAGATTTTAGGAGGCGACAGACCATGAAAGAGCGTCATGAGCAGATCAGGGATTACATTGTACAGTACACCATATCCCACGGCTGGCCTCCCTCTGTACGTGAAATCGGGGAAGGCGTAGGGCTGGAGAGCACGAGCAGTGTACAATTGCATCTCAAGCAGATGGCAGACGCGGGGATCATTAAAATGGTGCCGGGGCAGCCGAGGTGTATTGCGGTGCCGGGAGTAAAGATCACATGGGAAGGGGATGCAGAATGCGGAAAAGTAAGTGTCTAAAAATGCATTACCCGGAATCTATTTGTATGGCAGAAAGAATTGTATTGTTTCACGGAACCAGATTTCGCATTGCTTTGAGTGTTCATGAGTTTTACTGCAAGAAGTGCAAGAAGATTCGGAATTTGTGGTTTATCAATAGATAATTGACGTTTAGGAGGTGCAGAATGAAAGATTATGCGCAATTGTACGATGATGAACTGGATTATGAGAGAGATATCGAGACAGGATTAGAACAGCTTTGCGAGCTGAGGTTAAAAATGTACCGTGAGAAAGACACCGACATTTTGAAAGAGATTACCCCTGTGCTCAACGCGATTATCCACGATGCAGAACGGTACAGGGATTGGATTCAGGCACAGAATTAAGATTGAGGTGATGCAGTGAGAAGGATGAGATTGATTAAGATAGTTGTGCCAGAAATTGTAGCTTATTTCGTACAGGGGACGGAAGCGCCAGAACCAGAATATAATTGCACCTGTGGAATGGGTGTGGCTAAAGAATATAAATGCTGTCCATACTGTGGCGCAGAGCTGGCGTGGGGGCAGGTAAAGAAGCCATCAAAAGAATTCAGCAAAATGCTGGAACGATTGTAAATTAGTATTTGGAGGACAGAAACCATGAAGAGAAAGCGGAAGAAGCGTTGCCATGCGAAT
>OCAO01000559.1_pt1 | contig 11389 bp, 10 predicted proteins | sample 1477151 | NCBI WGS metagenome assembly OCAO01 (sample SAMEA2580298, study PRJEB22360) | human gut metagenome | biome: human gut; feature: human-associated habitat; material: faeces | place: Denmark | collected 2008/2010 | reverse complement strand
ATGGATAAATCTTATGGATAATAATCAAGGGGTAAATCTATATACATCAGCATTTTTTTTATGTCTTATAGCAGTATTTTATTTTTCGTGGATTGCTTTAAATAGAAGAAAAGATAAAAATCGTAAGAAAATAAAGAGAAGATTAATATTAGAAGATATAGTTCTTATTTTAGCAATATCTTTACCAATGTATATATGCATGGAAAGTGATAAACAATATAAATATTTATTTTTATTACTTATAATATGTATAACCATTGAATTTGGAACAAAATATGGAACTATAACAGCAGTAATTTCTTCATTAATTATACTTATAGCAGATTTGTTATATGCTCCATTAAAAGATGGAATTAATATGGAATTCCAGAAAGATTTAATTATGACTGGTGTATTTATATTTGTTTCATACATACTTGGATATTACGTAGATATAGTAAAGGATATTGATAAAAAGAAAGAAGAAAAATTAAATAAATTAAGCAGTAAATTAGAAGAAAGAAATAAGCAGAGGGAGGAAATGAAAGTTATCCTCTTTAATAATGAGATATGCTATGATATATTATTTGAAAATTCTTTAAACGCTATTATTATACATAGAAAAGGAAAAGTTATTTATGCTAATCAAAGTGCCTTAAAATTATTAGGATATGATGATTCTTGCAACCTAGATAATATAGATTTTTATGGGCATTATTCTAAAGAGGCTCAAGAAGAGATTAAAAATAAATATTTAAATATAGTAAATAAGAACCTTATAAAGGATGTTAAGGAAGAAAATGTATTTGACTGCAATGGAATGGAAATTCCAGTTCGTAATACATCATCTTTTTTTGTTTATAAAAAAGAAGCAACAATATTAACATTTTTAATAGATATAACTTCAGAAAAAACTTTAGAAAACCTAGAATCAGATATAGAAGAAAATATAAAAGTTTTAAATAAGACAAAAGAATTTAATTTACTTATTAGAAACTTTTTTACAAATATGTCCCATGAGCTTAAAACTCCAATTAATGTTATATATTCAGGAGTTCAAATGATTACTATGGATCTTCAATTACCTAATGAAAATAAGATTCTAAGAAGTAAAGCATATTTAAAAACAATGAAGAAAAATTGTTTAAGGATAATACGCTTGATAAATAACTTTTTAGATACTACTAAATTGGAATCAGGATCTATTAAATTAAGTAAGAGAAATAGCGATATTGTATATACTATTGAAAATATAGTGCAATCGGTTGCTAGCTACTTGAAAGATAAAAATATTAATATAATTTTTGATACAGATATAGAAGAAAAGATAATGAGCTATGATGAGGAAGTAATAGAAAGAATATTGTTAAACTTGTTATCAAATTCTATTAAATTTAGTAATGATAGAAAAGATATATATGTAACTGTAAGTGATAAAAATGATAGGATTATAATTAAAGTACGGGATGATGGGGAAGGCATTCCAAATAGTAAACTAGGTATTATATTTGAAAGATTTGGCCAGGCAAACAGTTCTTTATCAAGAGAATGTGAAGGAACTGGAATAGGACTATATCTAGTTAAATCATTTGTTGAACTTCATGGAGGAACAATAGAAATATTAAGTGAAGAAGGATTTGGATGTGAAGCTATAATAGAACTTCCAGCGCAGCTAGTTGAAGATAAAGATTATACAATAAAAGTAATTGGTGAAACTAATGAACAAAAGATAGAAAGAGAATTTTCTGATATATATACAATATAAAATAGCTAAAATAGAAGTGATTTTTGCAAAGTGTTTGATTTGGAATAGTTACTAATATTTTAGCTATTATTATTTTTAACAAGTGATTTTTTCATTACAATTTTTTAGTTTTAAACAATAATGTTATTCATTATTCATAAATCAACTTACTTTATATTCTTATGCATTATATCATTATTTGAGAAATGATGATAAATATTAAACAGTTTTAAAACAGCAAAGTTACATTTTTGTCTTCTTAATAAATAATATAATTATATTGTCAAAAGAATTGATTAAGAAATATTTAACCTTAATCATTTTTTTTTGTTATTTTTTCCATCTAACCTCATTGTATCAAGATTATTATTGTTATGAATAAAATGGAATAGTTATTAATACATTTAAAAAAGGTATTAATTCACATATTCAATTTTGGTTATTTCTCACTAAACTATAATATAACACCATATATTTATTTCATACGTAACAGTATCATTTTTCACTTTTTAATGAATCATCATCCATGAAAGTATCCTGTTCTTGCTGAAACTACCACATAAGGAACATCTTTACCATCTATATTTACATATGCTTGGTATAGATCATTATCTAAAGGTTCTAATTTTGTTACCTTTTGACCATATATATTATATAGGTCCCGTTCAAATAATTTTTTCCAATCATTAAGAATTGGAGCATTTAAAGTTACATATTGTGAAATACTTTCTAAATCATTAGGATTTCCACCACTGGATATATATTGATCATATAATGAGCCAATATCAATTCTATTTAGAAATGACTCACTCCATTTTAACTTTTCAGCTTCAGGTTTATTTTCTTGTCCATTAATAATATAGTCAGTAATTTTTTCTGTAACATTTTGATTATTAATTTCAGATATATTTTTATCTTTATCATTGGATTCAGCATTGGTAGCAGAACTGTTATTTGTTGAATTATTTTCATTTTTAGCGGTATCTTTTGAATCATTATTTTCATTAAGGTTTTCTGAAACAGATTTATCAGAACTATTATTTATCTTAGAATTGTTTTCTTCTTTAGAAGACTCTGATGAACATGATATAAAAAACGTTATAAAAAATAATAAGATAAATGCTAACTTTTTCATAATAAAAATCTCCTTTTGTGTAAATAGGCAAATTTTAAATAATTTATGAATTTCGTGCTATATGAAATTTTAAAGTTTCTAAATAATAATATTCCTAACTTATTATTTATTTTAACATATTTTCCATGATGAATTAATTTAAAATGTTCCTAAATTTTAATACTAATAGCAACCTTATTAAAAATTATGAAAACTGTACTGTACTAAATATCATATTTAAATTTTTATCTTTACTAAAAGAAAGGAGGTGACCTAAAATATTAGAAAAAACTAACCTAATAAAATCAATATTTGCAGCCATATCAGCATATTTAAGCTCAAAACTTGGAATTTTATCCCCCATAATAGTCATGTTAATAGCGGTACTTATTACAGATTATCTAACTGGAATGTTATCAGCCTTTCAAAATAATGTATTAAATAGCAAAACTGGATTGTGGGGGATAGTAAAAAAACTTCTCTATGGGGTAGCTGTAGCAGTTGGAATGATTGTAGATTGGACAATAATAAATGTTGCACAAGCTATTGATATTAATATACCAATGACTACATTTTTTGGACTTTTAGTGTCTATATGGCTTATAATCAATGAATTAATATCAATATTAGAAAATTTAATGAAACTAGATGTGCCTTTGCCTACATTTTTAATAAAAGTAGTATCAAATTTTAAAATAGCAGTTGAAAATAGCGGTGAAGCCTTAGCAGATACAATTGATAAAAGTGGTAAAAAGAATGATGATATGTAGAAAAATTTAAAGGCAATAGTTAGGTTTGATTTCCTAGCTATTGCCTTTATTTGTAGCATAAGAGTATATTGAATAATAACTGAAATCCAATATACGATATATTCTATTATAGGAAAATTTGAACTAAAAATATCGATCATTTTAAAACTGACAAAATATTAACATTGAGAAAAGTATTAATTGACATATAAAAGTAAATATGTTACATTATAAAAAATAAATTACAAATGCTATGAAAAGAAACAGTAAATATTTTTGATTTTTCAGAGAGAAGTTGCCAGGTGAAAAACTTTAATGAAAAAATATTGAACCAGTCTTGGAGCTATGAACCGAAAGTGTATTATGAGTAGGCTTCATCGGAGATTCTACTGTTAAAAGGAAAACAGTATAAAGATACATAATCTTCGTACTGATTGAGTGCAGTTATTTCTGAAATTAGGTGGTAACACGGATTGTATATTCGCCCTAAGTTGATTATTAAATCAGCTTAGGGCTTTTCTTTTTGTAGCAGGAAAATAGGAGGAAAAAATAATGATAAAAGTTGGTATTTGTGGAGCTTCTGGCTATATGGGGGGGGAGGTGTTAAGAGTACTTTTGGAACATCCAGAAACAGAAGCTGTATGGGCAACAAGTAGACATGACAAATATGTATCAGACTTTCACAGAAATTTTTATGGATTAAATATGAAGCTATGCAAAATGGAAGAAATCACTCCTTGTGATGTTGTGTTCCTAGCACTACCTTCAGGCCATGCAATGGAGCTATCACAGAAATTTCTTGAAGAAGGAACTAAAGTTATAGACCTTGGATCAGATTTTCGTCTTGAAAATATAAGTGATTGGGAAGAAATCTATGGAATGAAACATACTCAGCCAGAGCTTATAAAAGAGGCTATATATGGACTCACTGAATTTAAAAGAGATAAAATTAAAAATGCTAAGCTTATTGCAAATCCAGGCTGTTATTCTTCATCAGCAATATTTGGACTTGCTCCATTAGTAAATGAAGGAATAATAGATACAAATAAAATAGTGGTGGATGGTCTTTCAGGAACAGCTGGCGCAGGAGCAGAACTTAATATAAGTGTTCATCATCCAGAGATAGGAAACAATATACTTCCATATAATGTAGTAAATCATAGGCATACATATGAGATAGAGCAAGAATTATCTAGATTTACGCAAAATAAAGTAAGTGTTCATTTTTCAACTGCTTATGTTCCAATTACAAGAGGAATATTAACAATATCACATTGTTTTCCTAACAAAACAGTAACACGAAAGGAAATTTTAGATTTGTATAAGAGTTTTTATAATGATAGCAAAGCCTTTATCAAAATTCTAGACTATGAAAAGAATGAAAAATCAAGCTATATTTATGAACCATATCCATGGGTTTCAGCAGTTTCAGGAACAAATTACTGTCATATTGGTGTTGATGTTGATGAAAAGAGAAATAGAATTGTTGTGTACAGCGTTTTAGACAGTATTGGAAAGGGAGGAGCACATGCAGGGGTCCAGAATTTAAATGTGATGTTTGGTTTAGATGAAAATACTGGACTTTCAAGAAGCGGAATGCATCCATATTAAATTTAAGCATATGAATATTAATTAATTTCTATTTTAATAATCAATTAATAATAGAAATTAATAGTATACTTTTTCCATGGAATGCGGCTTAAAGGTACCTTAGATATAAAATTTACAAGATCACGTCTTCCGCTATATCTAGCAGTACCTTGAGCATTTTGTGCCATAAGAACTACAGGCAGATTTTGAAATACACGAGAAAAATCCTTTCTAAGACCTTCTATATCAGAACTTGCAAAAACAGAAGGTTTTACAACAGCTATTGCAAAAGTTACATTCCTTTCTTTAATAACAGCTCCATCAAATTGCATTTGCATACTTACACCTATTTATTAGAAATATTTTATAGATATTTTATCATAAGTAGACTAAAAGAAAAAGTAATGGAGAAAATAGAAAATTAAATTGTAATAAAAGGACATTCACTTTGATTTTTATATTCTTCCTTTATAGTAGACATGTAAAATAATAAAAATGTCTATTATAAGGATGAACAGTAATTCTGCATTAACTGAATGCCCTTTATTTATAATATCTGTGTTTTTATTTAATTGTATGATTTTTTACCATACAGCATATTTGGTAAATGAGAAAATAAATTATATTTATATGCTTTTTAAACAACTTAAATTTAAAATTTATTATGAAAAATTAAAATTTAGACAAACAAAAAATGTGCAATAAAGTAAACTTAGAATTTATTGAGAAAACAGTGTCGAATATATAAAAAATTAGGAGATTAAAAGTAATAATTACTGCATTGACAATAATAGGAGATGAGTATAATATATAATTCATATCAAGTTACTAAGGTATAGAAAAGCAAAGGGGTGAAAGCTATGTCTAGTTTAGAAGAGGAAAAGAAGAGGCTAATAGAAAAATATAAAGATAAAAAATATGAATATTCTCAGTCTGTTGAGGGGAATTTTAGTTGCTTAAAAGAAGGGGAATTTGATTGGTGGAAATACAAATTCTATATAAAACAAATTGAAAAAGCTGAGCAAGGAAAACATATAGAAGAACATTTTACCAAGCAGGATTTTAAATTTGATTTAAGTAAAAAATTTTACATAAAAAAAGAAGTTGTGTTTACGGCTGGGGGAGATTTATTATCAGGAAGTCAGATAACTCCTGAAACTACTAAAAATTTATGGAATGATATAAAGGATTTTTATTTCAATTCAGATATAGTGTATGCAAACCTAGAAACTCCAATTGCACTTTCAAAACCTGTAGGTAATGCACCAAAGAGCGTTTCTGAAGCACCAAAATTAAATGGAACAAAAGAAATGTTTGATATATTTGTGCAGAATGGAAAAGGAATAAATTTCTTCTCTACAGCTAATAATCATTGTATGAATCAAGATGAAGATGGGCTTATAGAAACATTGTATTTTTTAGAGAAAGAAGGATACAGACAGGTAGGAACAGCAAGGACACCTGAGGAACAAAATGATATTCCTATAACATCAATAGATGGAATTAATATTGGACATGTTGCATATACATTCTCACTTAATGGTGATAAAGAGCCAGAAGGCAAAGAATATATGGTTAATCACATAAGGCTGAATAAGCAGGATGAGGACATATCACTCATAAAGAAGCATGTGAAAATAGCAAGAGAAAAGGGCGCAGATATAGTAATCGCATATCTTCACTGGAGCCTTGAATTTGAATCATATCCTATTGAAAATGTGATAAAAATGGCTCATAGGATTGTAGAGGAGTGTGGAATTGATATTATAATAGGAAATCATCCACATGTATTTCAGCCTATTGAAAAATATGACTATATAGATAAGAGTTCTATAAAAAGGACAAGCATCATAGCTTATTCTCTTGGAAATCTTGTAGCAGATTTTGATGTGAAAAATTCACTTATAAGTTGCATTTTAAAGTTTAAGTTTGTTAAAGGCATTGAAAATGGAGAAGAAAAAACTCTTATATCTGAGTTGAAGCTTATGCCTATATATACATTCAAAATATTTGAGAATAATGAATTTAAAGAAATCAGGTTATTAAATTTCTTGAAATTAATAGATGAGCTTGATTCACAAATTAATAAATACAAATTTAATGAAGATGAAATCAAGGAATTATACAGATTGAAAGATTTGTTTTTTAAACTTATACCAGAGAAACATGAAATTCTATTAAAAAAATAATCAAGACATATAAAAAAGGGGGGATATGTTTGATTAAATTTGAAAATATTAACAAAACCTTTCATTTAAATGGGAAGAATGTTGAAGCATTAAAAAATATTAATCTAAATATTAATAAGGGTGATATTTTTGGTGTTATTGGGTATAGTGGAGCAGGAAAAAGTACTTTAATACGTATAATTAATCTTCTTGAAAAACCGGATTCGGGGAAGATAATTGTTAATGGAACAGCGTTAAATGATATATCAACAAAACAATTACGTGAAGTACGAAGCCATATTGGAATGATATTTCAGAGTTTTAATCTTATGAACAGTATTGATGTATATGATAATATTGCAGCACCGCTAAAAAATAAAAAGCTTGGCAAAAAAGAAATAGAAGAAAAAGTTTTAAGTCTGCTTGAACTTGTTGGACTTTCAGACAAGGTTCATGTTTATCCAAATCAGTTAAGTGGTGGTCAGAAGCAGCGTGTAGCAATAGCAAGAGCATTAAGTTGTGATCCGGAGATATTACTTTGCGATGAAGCAACTTCTGCATTAGATCCAAATACAACAAAATCTATTTTGGATTTGTTAAAAAAGATTCACGAAGAGCTACATATTACTATAGTTATAATAACTCACCAGATGGAAGTTGTTAAAAATATATGTAACAGGGTTGCAATAATGGAAAAAGGAGAAATTGTTGAATCAGGAGATATTGTAGATGTATTTACAAATCCAAAGAGCAGCATAGGAAAAGAATTTGTATCACATTCTATATCAAACAATATTTCAGAAGAGGATTTAAAAAGGTTTAAAGGTAGAATATACAAGCTTAATTTCTTTGGTGATATTACTCGTAAACCAGTTCTTTCACAGCTTGAAAAGCAGTTTGAGATAGATGTTAATATTCTTTTTGGAAATATAGAAAATCTATATGACAATGTTGTTGGAAGTCTGGTTGTGGAATTCTTAGGAGATAAGGAAAACGTAGATAAAGCCATAGAATATTACAAAACTTTAAATACAAAAGTAGAGGTGATTAAAGATGCTGAATAATTTGATTCCTAATGTTATAGAGTACTTTCCAGAACTTATAAAGGCATTGAAGGAAACACTTATAATGGTATCTGTATCTGGGGTATTTTCAACTATTTTAGGACTTCCTATAGGAGTAATCTTAGTTGTGACTTCAAAAGGACATATTCTTGAAAACAGTAAGGTTTACTCTTTAGTAAGCAAAATAGTAAATACTTTAAGGTCAATACCTTTTGTAATTTTAATAGCATCAATTCCTAATCTTACAAGAGCTATTGTAGGAACTACAATAGGTGTAAAAGGTGCAATTGTACCTCTTGTAATAGCTTGTGTTCCATTTGTTGCAAGACAGATTGAACTTGCACTTTTAAAGGTTGATATAGGAGTTATTGAAGCTTATGAATCTATGGGTTTTACACCTATGAAAATAATAAGAAAAGTTATTTTGATTGAAGGACGTAAAGAAGTAGTTTTAGCTATAACAATATCTCTAATAAGTCTTATAGGATTTTCTGCCATCACAGGAACAGTTGGTGGAGGCGGCCTTGGAGATTTTGCAATACGATATGGGTATCAGTATTTCAAGTCTGACATTATGATAGTAACTATTATTGTAATTATTGCAATTGTCTATCTTGTACAGGGAATTGGAGATTTTATTTATAAAAAACTTAATCATTAAATATTAGGGGGAATATATCATGAAAAAAGTATTATCATTATTAATTACAGGAATTTTATCAGTAGGGCTAATAGGATGTGGCAGCAGTGCAGCAAATTCAAATGATACAGCAGTAAGTGATAAAAAAGAAGAGGCAGCATCAGGTGAAGTTACAACTTTAAAAGTAGGAGTAAATGGTACTGATTTTCGTTTATGGGATAGCTTAAATGAAAGATTAAAAGATAAGAATATTAAGTTAGAACCAGTAAGTTTTGCAGATTATATAAAACCTAATCAGGCACTTGCAGATAAAGAAATTGATTTAAATGCATTTCAAACTGAAGTTTACTTTGAACAGTTCAAGAAAGATCATAATCTTGATTTAACATCTATTGGATATACATTTATTGCACCTATGGGTATTTATTCAAATAAGATTAAAAGCTTAGATGAAGTTCAAGATGGAGCAACTGTAGCAATACCAAATGATGCTACAAATGGAGGAAGAGCTTTAAATCTTCTTGAATCAGCAGGATTAATTAAACTAGATGGAAAAGATAAGGTAACACCTAATGAAAAGAATATAGTTGAAAACTCTAAAAACTTAAAGTTTGTTTCTATGGAATCTGTACAGATACCTCGTTCATTAGATGATGTAGATTTTGCAGCAATAAATACAGGTGCAGCAACTGATGCAGGTTTAAATCCTAAAACTGATTCAATATATCTTGAAGATGCAAATGGAGAAAATGCAAAACAATATTATAATATTATAGTTGTAAGAACTGAAGATAAGGATAAAGAAGTATTCAAAACACTAATGGAAGCATACCATCAAGAAGAAACTAAAAAAGTTTTAGATGAAATATATAAAGGTGGTGCAGTTCCAGTATTTTAATTGAAGTTCATTTGAAATTTATGCTCTTATTACTTATGATTATGTATTTGTAATAAGAGCTTTTAGTATATTTATAGAAAAGAAATGAATTTATGACTTATGAATTCAGCTTAATAAAATTATGAGGAGGAAGTGCGTATGGAAAAGTATGAAGAAGAACTTATTAAATATATAGATGAAAATGATGAAAGGTATAAAGAAATAGCAAGAAAAATTCACGAAAAACCAGAAGTGTCTAATTATGAATTTTTTTCAAGTAAGCTATTAGCTGATACATTATCTGCAAATGGATTTGATGTAAAAATTGATGTTGCTAACCATAGAACTGGTTTTACAGCTGTAAAAAAGTCTGATAAAAAGGGACCTGTTCTCGTCTTTCTTGCAGAATATGATGCCCTTGAAGGATTAGGACATGGATGTGGGCATAACCTTATAGGAACAATAAGTGTATTTGCAGCTATAGCTCTTTCAAAGTTTTTAGATAATTTTGGAGGAGAAGTAAGGGTTTATGGTACACCAGGAGAAGAAGGAGGAGAAAATGGAAGTGCAAAAGAGGATTTTGTTAATTTAGGATATTTTAAAGATGTGGATATTGCTTTAGAAACGCATCCTAATATAGTGAATACACTTACTCCCAAAAGTTTAGCACTAGATCCAGTAGACATTGAGTTCTTTGGAAAAGCAGCTCATGCAGGAGTTTCACCTGAACAAGGAATAAATGCTCTTGATGCATTGATTTTGACTTATAACGGAATAAATGCTTTAAGGCAGCATCTCACATCAGATGTAAAAATTCATGGAATTGTTTTAGATGGGGGAATTGCACCTAATATTGTTCCAGACTATAGTCGTGGAAGATTTTATATAAGAGCTGATACGCGTGAAAGAGTAAATGAGGTCCGTAAGAAAGTATTAAATATAGTAAAAGGTGCTGCTCTCGCAACAGGATGTACTTACAAAATGGATTTATTCCAGAATAAAGTTGATAATCTTGTACCTAATAAAAAATTGGATGAAGTTTATGAAAGATATCTTAATGAATTATCACAGGAATATGAAAGAGATATTAAATTTGCATCAACTGATGCTGGTAATGTATCACAGGTAATTCCTACACTTCATACAGGAATTAAAATTACAAATGGAAATTATTCTCTTCATACTGTTGAATTTAAAGATGCAGCTGTTTCAAAAGATGGATTAAATGCTATTAATCTAGGAGCAAAACTTCTTTCGTTAACAGGTTTAAAATTGCTTTCAGAACCGTCTTTAGTTGAAGAGATAAAAGAATATCATATAATTAAGAAGTGATCTTTGAAAATTAGAAGGTACCATATTTTCCTCTATATGTTATAATTTAAAAAAAGTTTTATGGGAGAATATGTATGCTATTTATTATATGTGGTATAATTATGCCAATATTATTTGTTATTTATAATATTA
>OCAO01000549.1_pt1 | contig 11616 bp, 8 predicted proteins | sample 1477151 | NCBI WGS metagenome assembly OCAO01 (sample SAMEA2580298, study PRJEB22360) | human gut metagenome | biome: human gut; feature: human-associated habitat; material: faeces | place: Denmark | collected 2008/2010 | reverse complement strand
TGGAGCACCTCAAAAACACCATCATACACTAAATCAGTAAGTTGGCAGCATCACCCAATCTGCTGACAGACGAAGATAATGAACCCGTTATGGTTTTTAACGGAGAGAGGAATGTACTGGCAGACAGTCTGAAACCACAGCCTCTGATTCTTCCGGTCAAGGGAAAATAAGCGTAATGTTCATCACCAGATTATGTACGATGAGTTTTCCACTGTTTATAGCAATTATCTTGCTAATAACCAGACAGGAGTAACCAGACCAACCGAAAACACCGGGAAGGTGATTACCCGCTGGCAGAGGAAATCCGGTTTTTTTTGATGTCAGCCATAACGTGTTTGACAATAAAGCATCATGAAAGGGTGTTAATGAGTCCATGGGATAATTCATAAAAATAATTTACTGTGTTATCCTTTTCAAAAGAAATATTCAGAAGATAACCCCTGGCTGACAACCAGGGGAAGGGGGCATTAACAGTGTTATTATTGGTGAATAAATTATTACTTGTGTGCAGGATACACTAATGCAATATCTACTGATACTGTATGCCAGTATGTTTCATGCCTGCCGCTGAAAACGGCAATATCCAGGGCCAGACATATTCACCATTCATATTTCTGCATTTCTGTACAATTTTCTCAGAAAGCGTCTCATCAATTCTTTCACGCAACTTCTCCTGCTGTCTTAAAATACTTTCGCATATTTCGAAATCATCTTCCTGCATCAGCATTTCGGCGCATTTAATGATTTCTGCCCGTTCATGCAGCACAGAGGAATGATTATAGAGCCAGTTTACAAACAGCAATGCTTCCGGATATTGCCCCCATAACGGGTGGTATGTGGCATAATAATCTTCGGCAGTATCCGGACCGCCTGAAAAGTTATGCCATACAGCAAGTGGAAATGGATGCAGATTTCCGCACAGTATTTCTGCGATGTAAGTATTTGCCGCAAAGCCGCGACGAAATGCAGTTGCAGCTTTTACCAGTTCCCCATTAAGAAAATGCAGAAGGCCGAGTTCATACCAGTAAGGTGAAAATTCATCTGCATGTTCCTGCAGTATATGGCGTGCCTGTTCATGAGCGCCAGTGCGTAACAGTTCCGGTCCCAGTAGCCAGCGTGCACCATGATTATCTTCGGGATTGTAATCCAGTATTTTTTCAATGAGCATGATGGCATCCTGATGACGCTGTAAATGTGCATTTGCCAGGATTGCCGCATAGAGGGCACGAAGAAAAGGTCGGTTGTCAGGATGTATCCAGATGATTCTGCCACTGAAACCTTCAGGGATAAGACGATTGCCAATTGCCAGCCCTTTAAGGGCAGCATTCAGCGCCTTACGCGGGGCATTCTGCTCCAGAAATACGTATGCCAAGTGAGCGTGTACATCAATAAAGTCATTCTCCTGTCGGGCAAGGCGCCTGAGTTTGTTGATGTAACTTGTTTCGCTAATTTCATCCGCATCGTATGCATCAATCAGTTCTTCAAACTCATCCAGCAACGAGCCAAACCAGGTTTCCGGAAATATGAAACAGCCCTGGTTATCGTTCACTTCAAAGCGTAATTTGCCAGTCATATTCTGAACCTGTAAAAAAGGATGGACCATAACCTGCAGGCTATAAAAATTGTGATGCCTGGCATCGGTGTCCTTTTATTGTCCGGGATTAACGTTGCCCATGATAATACAGTGAATTCTGTTCTGTGGTAAGACGTTGAGTTATTGAATGAGAACCTCAGCCTGGCTGATGGTTCCGCCGGCATAAAAAAGAAATTGATTGAGGCGGGTGCTCTTCCCCTTAAGAGGAAGAGCATGTGTGTAAATGGCGTTCAGTCACCTTTTCAGTGGATTGTTAACTTTTGCATATTCAAACGGACTGATACACTCCTCCCTGTTTGCATCCAGAAAATCTGCCCACCATTGCAGCATAAGCCGACGTTCTTCCAGATGTTCTGCTTTATGAATATACGCGGCACGTACTCCGTTGCGCTCCTGATGACTCATCTGACGTTCAACCGCATCTCTTGACCATAAGCCGGATTCAATCAATGCACTGCACGCCATCGCCCGGAATCCATGGCCACAGACTTCCTTGGTTGTGTCATACCCCATCACTCTGAGGGCCTTATTTACGGTATTTTCACTGATTGGTTTACGTGGGTCGTGTGCTCCCGTAAAGATCAGACCATTTTCACCTGCCCATGTCTGAAGTTCTGCCAGTATGGCTACAGCCTGTTGGCTGAGTGGCACAAGATGTGGTGTTCGCATCTTGGAGCCCCGGTATGAAAATTTTACGCCTGGCAGAGGTTCGCGTTCGGCTGGAATAGTCCACATGGCATTGTCAATATCAATTTCAGACCACCGGGCGTATCTGAGTTCACTGGAACGAATAAAAACCAGTAAATTCAGCATAACGGCAAGCTGGGTGACAGGTTGCCCCTTGTAACTGCTAATACGCGACAAAAGTTCAGGCAGGCGAGAAAGATCAAGAGCGGGGCGATGCTGGCGTTTTACCGTGGTCAATGCACCAGCCATATCCAGAGCCGGGTTATATCTGATGATGCCAGACTGTACGGCGTAACGCATTACAGCAGATATTCTTTGCTGCAGACGACTGGCGATTTCATAAATTTGTTTAACTTCTGCAGCACGAACAGGGATAAGCAGATCCGGGGTACTGAGTGTTGTGATATCCCGGTTGCCGATAAAGGGGAAAACGTGAGTCTCGAGGCTTTTGAGTACTTTATCGCTGTGTGATTGTGCCCATTGTTTATTACTGGCATGCCAGCGTCGTGCAATATGTTCAAAAGAGAGCTGTAAATCAGGGACTACTTTTTTAGCTCTTTTCTGTTCGCAAGGGTCAACCCCCTCCGAAATCAGTTTTCGGGCCTCATCCCGTTTTGTACGAGCTTCGGAGAGAGAAACTTCCGGATACACACCAAGTGCCAGGGTTTTCTCCTTACCCAGAATACGATAACGGAGACGCCAGTAACGGGAACCATTAGGATGAACCAGCAGGAACATGCCGGCCCCGTCAGTGAGTTTATAAGCCTTGTCAGTGGGCTTTGCAGCCCGGATTTTTGCGTCAGTCAGTGCCATAGTTCAGCCTTCTGAATGCGTTAAAGAGGGTACAAATTCTGTCGAACTGGGGTATACCCGCAATTATACCCACACAATGGGGTTGATGTGGGGAGAATCTGGTTGAGTTCGGTAGAATTGATTTGTAGGTAGAACGCTTAAATTGTGGCGTTCTGAAACGAAAAACGGACCTCCGTGGAGGTCCGTTTATATGAACTTGGTGCCCGGACTCGGAATCGAACCAAGGACACGGGGATTTTCAATCCCCTGCTCTACCGACTGAGCTATCCGGGCAACGGGGCGCATTAAACCTGATTCGCCTCGTCTCGTCAATCAAATTTCTTCAATTTACTGCAGACTGCACAATCTATCATCACTTTGCCGCTAATGCACGCATTGTCAGGCAAACCAGGCGGTCCAGGCGGCGGAAAGGGGCATTGCCAGAAGGAGTGCTGGAAGCATGTTGACCACCGGGAACATTTTAATGCCACAGATGCGTAATCCGGTTGCCAGCAGCAATAAACCGCCTACGGCGCTGAAGTCTGCCATCATCGACGGTGTGGTCAGCGGTAATATCAGCGCGGCAGCCCACGCCAGCGTTAACTGGATGATCAGTAATGGGATACTAATCACCGATACCGCAATACCCAGCGAGCAGGCGAAGATCATCGCCGTAAAGAAATCAAGAAATGACTTGGCGATTAAAATACTCGGATCGCCGGTCATCCCTTCGTTCATCGCCCCGAAGATCCCGGTGCCGCTGGCGCAAAACAGGACAATAATCGCGACATAATTCTGAATAAAAGATTCATGCGCTGGCTTCTTACGTGAGTGGCGAAACAGATTTTGTGCTTTGGTGACCGCGGTATTGACGCCTTTTTCCAGCAGACAAATTTCGCCGATTAATGCACCGAGTAAGGTTGCTAAAACCATCGCCGGAAGGTTGGCGCATTTCACCACCAGTAAAATACCAATCCCCAGCGATGCCAGACCAAAAATTGATGTCATGGAGACGCGGATACGTTCCGGTAAGCGTTGGCTGAGCAGTGCGCCGAGAACGCCACCCAGTAAGACTGCACTAGCGTTGATAAAAGGGCCGATGACCACAAGAGTTCCTGTTAACTGTATTGTTTGATTTTCTTATTATGAACTTTTTGCCTTGTTGATGGCTTGTCTGGTCGCAAAGTCCTGGCTTGCACGCTTTAGCGAAAGGTGCCATGATTGCGCGAATTTTCTCCTCTCTGTACGGAGTTTGCCCGATGCACGCCACCTCCTTACATTCTCTCGCTTATCGCCGTTTCGCGCGAAACTCCTCCCTTTTTCTGCTCATGCGGTGAAGTTAACGCACGCTCACTGCAGGACAACAGTAAAATCAGAGCGTTTCTGCTTTTACTGATGTCTGGCGGTCGGAGCTGGTGACCAGTTTGACCCATATCTCGTGGGGCAGGGTTTTTCACCTTGTCCGGTATTCTTACTTCCCCGAAACGGGTTTTGCGCTTATGAAATCAATGAATATTGCCGCCAGTAGTGAACTGGTATCCCGACTTTCTACTCATCGCCGCGTGGTGGCGTTGGCAGATACTGATTTTACGGACGTCGCGGCAGTCGTCATTACCGCTGCGGATAGTCGCAGTGGCATTCTTGCGTTGCTTAAGCGCACCGGTTTTCATCTACCGGTGTTTTTGTATTCCGAACATGCTGTTGAATTACCTGCGGGCGTTACGGCGGTAATCAACGGCAACGAGCAGCAGTGGCTGGAGCTGGAATCCGCAGCCTGTCAGTATGAAGAGAATTTGCTGCCACCGTTTTATGACACGCTGACGCAGTACGTTGAGATGGGTAATAGCACCTTTGCTTGCCCTGGACATCAACATGGTGCGTTCTTTAAAAAGCATCCTGCCGGACGCCATTTTTACGATTTCTTTGGCGAGAACATCTTTCGCGCCGATATGTGTAACGCTGACGTAAAATTGGGCGATCTGCTTATTCATGAAGGATCGGCGAAAGATGCGCAGAAATTCGCAGCCAAAGTCTTTCATGCCGATAAAACCTATTTTGTGCTGAACGGCACATCGGCAGCGAATAAAGTGGTGACGAATGCGCTGTTAACGCGTGGCGATCTGGTGCTCTTCGACCGTAACAACCATAAGTCGAATCATCACGGCGCGTTGATTCAGGCGGGGGCGACGCCGGTCTATCTGGAAGCTTCACGTAACCCGTTTGGTTTCATTGGCGGTATTGATGCGCACTGTTTTAATGAAGAGTATCTGCGCCAGCAAATTCGCGACGTTGCGCCAGAAAAAGCCGACCTGCCGCGCCCGTTTCGCCTGGCGATTATTCAGCTGGGAACCTATGACGGCACTGTCTATAACGCCCGTCAGGTGATCGATACCGTTGGGCATCTGTGTGATTACATTCTGTTTGATTCCGCGTGGGTCGGTTACGAACAGTTTATCCCGATGATGGCGGATAGCTCGCCGCTGCTGTTAGAACTTAACGAAAACGATCCGGGGATCTTTGTGACCCAGTCGGTGCACAAACAGCAGGCGGGCTTCTCGCAGACATCGCAGATCCATAAAAAAGATAACCATATTCGCGGGCAGGCGCGTTTTTGCCCGCATAAGCGGTTAAATAATGCCTTTATGCTCCATGCTTCTACCAGCCCGTTCTATCCGCTGTTTGCCGCGCTGGACGTTAACGCCAAAATTCATGAAGGGGAGAGTGGGCGTCGGCTGTGGGCGGAGTGCGTTGCGTTGGGGATTGAAGCCCGGAAGGCGATTCTTGCGCGCTGTAAGCTGTTCCGCCCGTTTATCCCGCCTGTTGTTGATGGCAAATTGTGGCAGGATTATCCGACATCAGTGTTAGCCAGTGACCGTCGTTTTTTCAGTTTTGAGCCGGGGGCGAAGTGGCACGGCTTTGAAGGATATGCCGCGGATCAGTATTTTGTTGATCCGTGCAAGCTGTTACTCACTACACCAGGTATCAATGCCGAAACCGGCGAATATAGCGACTTTGGCGTTCCGGCGACGATTCTGGCGCACTACCTGCGTGAGAACGGCATTGTGCCGGAGAAGTGCGATCTCAACTCCATTCTGTTCTTATTAACTCCGGCGGAAAGCCACGAGAAGCTGGCACAACTGGTGGCGATGCTGGCGCAGTTTGAACAGCATATTGAGGATGACTCGCCGCTGGCTGAGGTGTTGCCGAGCGTTTATAACAAATATCCGGTGCGCTATCGCGACTACACCCTGCGCCAGTTGTGTCAGGAGATGCACGATTTGTATGTCAGTTTCGACGTCAAAGACCTACAAAAAGCGATGTTCCGCCAGCAGAGTTTCCCGTCAGTGGTGATGAATCCCCAGGATGCGCATAGCGCTTATATTCGCGGTGAAGTGGAGTTGGTGCGGATTCGTGATGCCGAAGGGCGAATTGCGGCAGAAGGGGCGTTGCCTTATCCACCAGGCGTGCTTTGCGTGGTACCCGGAGAAGTCTGGGGTGGGGCGGTTCAACGTTATTTCCTTGCGCTGGAAGAAGGGGTGAATTTGTTGCCGGGATTTTCGCCGGAGCTGCAAGGTGTCTATAGCGAAACCGATGCAGATGGCATGAAACGGTTGTACGGGTATGTGTTGAAGTAAGAATAAAAAAACGGGTCACCTTCTGGCGACCCGTTTTTCTTTGCGTAATTAGTGGCTAACCGTCTGTGTGCCTGTCGGGACACGAACGTGTTTATATTTGAACATCGCCATGAACGCGAAGGCCAGAACCACGGAGTAACCTGCGAAAATCAGCCATACGGTCTGCCAGTCGGTAATGCCGTTTTGGGTGTACATCTCAACCACTTTACCGCTCACGATGCCGCCGAGGATACAGCCGAAGCCGTTAGTCATCATCAGGAACATCCCCTGCGCACTGGCGCGAATTGCCGGGCTAACTTCTTTTTCGACAAACACCGAACCAGAGATGTTGAAGAAGTCGAATGCGCAGCCGTAAACAATCATCGACAGAACCAACAGTACGGTGCCGAACGGAGTCGGGTCACCGTAAGCAAACAGCGCAAAACGCAGGATCCACGCCACGATACTGATCATCATTACGTTCTTAATGCCGTAGCGGCTTAAGAAGAACGGGATGGTCAGAATGAACAGGGTTTCAGAGATCTGCGAAATCGACATGATGATTGACGCATGCTGCACGATGAAGCTGCTGGCAAACATCGGATCTTTGTCGAAGCTGTGCAGGAAGGTGTTACCGAACATGTTGGTAATCTGCAGTTCCGCGCCCAGCAGCATTGAGAAGATGAAGAAGATTGCCATACGCTTGTTTTTAAACAGCGCGAATGCATCGAGGCCCAGCAGGGTTGTCCAGCGCTGATTCGCTTGCTGTTTAGCAACCGGAATATGCGGCAGAGTCAGGGTAAACAGAACCAGAATGGCGGAAAGGGCTGCGCCAATATACAGCTGCATGTGGCTTAATTCGAAGCCAGACAGGCTCACCACCCACATTGCCATGATAAAGCCGATGGTGCCCCAGATACGGATTGGCGGGAAGTCAGTAACGATATCCATCCCGGCATTTTGCAGGCGATAGTAAGAGATGGTGTTGATTAACCCAAGCGTTGGCATATAAGCAAACGAGTTAATCAATATCACAAGGAACATCGCCTCCGGCGTAGTGACCTCTGCCGCCATGAACAGCGTGATAGCGCCAATGGTGTGGCAAATGGCATAGACCCATTTCGCACTTAACCATTTGTCGGCCACAATCCCCAGCAGCGCAGGCATAAAGACCGCGGCGATACCCAGTGAGCTATAAACTGCGCCGATAGAAGCACCGTCAAACTTCAGGGTAACAAACATATAAGAGCCGAGGGTCGTCAGCCAACTTCCCCACAGACAGAACTGCAGAAAAGAGAGGATTTTCAGCTGCAGCTTAAGATTCATGTTAATTTCCTCACATCGTGATGCGGATGAGTGTTTGAAAAAGCACATTTGACCGTGCGAGATGATGCGATTCTATCAACTTCGCGGACTGGTTTTTTGTTACCTGTGGCAAATAATTGCAAACATTCCCAATTTGCAAAACGAAATTGTGATGTGGATAACATTTTTACCCCTGAGCATCGTCAGGGGCGGTTAGTGGAATTATCGGCGGCGGTAGGATTTTTGCGCGGTATTCACTTTATAAAGATAACGGCGAGATTCCGCAGAAGGATGGCGGGTCGTCAGCGTCTGATAAACATCGCCCGGCGTCATGGTGTTAATAATATTGGCCGCCTGAATCTTGTCATTCGAAAAGACTCGCAGCACGCTGCCTGCGCCGCCGTTATAGGCGGTGATGACGGCATAACGCCGGGATGTAGGGTTATCAATTCCGCCGAGATAAACGTTGTTCAGCATCGCCAGATACGCGGTGCCGGTATCAATATTGCTGGCAGGATCAAACAAGAAACTGCGGCTCGGCGTGCCGGATTTCCCCTGCGAGCGGAACACATCTTTCCCGGCAGTATGTTGTACCACCTGCATTAATCCCAGCGCATCGGAACGGCTGACTGCATACGGGTTAAAGGAAGATTCAGTCTGCATAATTGCCAGAATCAGCGACTCATCAACGCCATATTTCCGTGACGCCTGGCGGACCATGCCGAGATATTTGTGCGCACGTTTATCAAGGTGGTTCGGCACCATGTTAATGGTGACGCTGTAGATGATACGCAGCCCGTTGCTGCGGCTCTTCAGACGGTTTTTCAGCAGATAATCCGCGAAGTTGCTCGCGCGACCTTCCCAGCGAATCGGCTGCCCGGTGTTGTCCACCACCTGACCGTAAAGGAAAGGTTCTTTCGAAATCGTAATATCATCAACGTCGGAATAGAGATCGACCGAACTCGGATCGTCCCCCATCAGCAACGTTTTGATAATTGCCCGGCGCAGATGCGCGGCAGGTTCTGTCCCGGCGATGGTTTCGATAGTAATCGTACCGTCATCGAAGTTGATGTGGCTGCGGGTCTGATATTGATTGGTGTATTTCACGTAGTCCTTAGGACCGGCGATCACCACCTCTTTGAAGCCCCAGATGTTCTCAATATTGTGGGCAAATTGCCCCATCAGAATATCAAAACCGTTGGTATCTTTGACCCAGGCTTCGTTATAGGTATCGCCTTTTTTGGTCGTCGAACAGGAGATGAGCAACGGCGCAATCAAAGCCAGCGCGAGATATTTTTTCATCATTCCGGGGGCGTGTTGTGTTTGTTTTTATGCAAGTTGCCGGAGGCGTGCTCCGGCACTGTTTTTATTTTTTATCTTCCGGCGTATAGCCCTCGATATGCACCTCTTTACCCTCGAACAGGAAGTTGACCATCTCCTGCTCCAGCAGCTTGCGGTGCTCGGCATTCATCATGTTGAGTTTCTTTTCATTAATCAGCATGGTTTGTTTGTGCTGCCACTGCGCCCAGGCTTCTTTGGAGATCTCGTTATAGATGCGTTTTCCCAGTTCGCCGGGGTACAGCTGAAAATCCTGACCTTCTGCTTCACGTTGCAGGAAAGTACAAAAAATCGTTCTGCTCATAAATCATCCTCTTTATCGACTCACGCGCTAAACCGGCGCGCCAGTGCGTAACTGCTGTAACAAACGCTCCACGGGAGCCGCCAGGCCAACTGACGGCGGTTGCGCTAAGTTATACCAGAGCGCATTGTCTTCATCCATGCAGCCGGTGAATGACGACACGGGAAGCCACATAGGCACAATATCTAAGTGGAAATGGCTGAAGGTATGCCGAAACGCGGTCAGCTGCGTCAGGTTATCGGCAGAAATCTGTCGTTGCGCCAGCCACTGCCGCAAACTTTCTTCATCGGCAAACTGCGGGAAACAGTATAAACCGCCCCACAATCCGCTCGGCGGACGCTGCGCCAGCAATACTTCATCTTCGTGCTGTAACAGCAAAAAGTAGCCGGTGCGCTCTGGCAGCGTCTGTTTCGGTTTTTTGCCCGGATAAAGCGACCAGCTATTGTTGGCGGCGGCAATACATCCGTTTTGTAGCGGACAGAGCGAACATTTCGGCTTAGAGCGCGTACAAATCATCGCGCCCAAATCCATCATCGCCTGATTAAACCGTTCCACGCCAACCGCGGGCGTCACCTGCTCGCTCAAACTCCATAGTTTATTCTCGACCTCTTTTTTCCCAGGCCAGCCGCTTACAGCATAGCAGCGCGCCAGCACCCGTTTGACGTTACCGTCGAGAATCGGAAAGTGCTTACCCAGAGAAAGCGAGAGAATCGCGCCTGCGGTGGAACGCCCGACGCCCGGTAACGCCGCGACTTCTTCAAAGGTTTCCGGGAATTTACCGCCGTGTAAGGTCGCCACTTGTTGTGCCGCTTTATGCAGATTGCGCGCGCGGGCGTAATAGCCAAGCCCGGTCCACAAGTGGAGAACTTCGTCGAGCGGCGCATTGGCGAGATCGGTCACCGTTGGGAAGCGCGCCATAAAGCGTTCAAAATAGGGGATAACGGTCGCAACCTGAGTTTGTTGCAACATCACTTCTGAGAGCCATACTTTGTAGGGCGTCTTGTCAATTTGCCAGGGCAGCGTTTTCCGCCCGTATTTATCGTACCAGTCCAGAACCTGGGCTGAAAATTGCGACGCTTGCATGGTCACCGAATTCACTGTTGTTGGGGGCAAGATTGCAGCACAGCGACGGCAGGGTGTAAACCGGAACTTTCCGCAGCCACGGCCTTATCATGCTTGCATCCGGCAACTAACTTTGGATAATGCCCGTTTTCAGAACACTTTCACAAGCGACTAAATCTTTATGAAAAACGACGTCATCTCACCGGAATTTGATGAAAACGGCCGCCCGCTGCGCCGTATCCGTAGTTTTGTGCGCCGCCAGGGGCGACTGACCAAAGGCCAGGAACATGCGCTGGAAAACTACTGGCCGGTGATGGGCGTTGAGTTCAGCGAAGATATGCTGGATTTCCCTGTGCTTTTTGGCCGTGAAGCGCCGGTGACGCTTGAGATTGGTTTTGGCATGGGCGCGTCGTTGGTGGTAATGGCTAAAGATCGCCCCGAGCAGGACTTCCTCGGCATTGAAGTGCATTCACCGGGCGTTGGTGCGTGCCTGTCTTCTGCGCATGAAGAGGGCTTAAGCAACCTGCGCGTGATGTGTCACGATGCGGTTGAAGTGCTGCATAAAATGATTCCTGACAATTCATTGCGCATGGTGCAGCTCTTTTTCCCTGACCCGTGGCACAAAGCGCGCCATAATAAACGCCGTATCGTTCAGGTGCCGTTTGCCGAGCTGGTAAAAAGCAAACTGCAGCTGGGGGGCATATTCCATATGGCGACCGACTGGGAACCTTATGCGGAACATATGCTTGAAGTGATGTCTTCTATTGACGGTTATAAAAACCTGTCAGAGAGCAATGATTACGTACCGCGTCCGGCATCACGTCCGGTGACGAAATTTGAACAACGTGGTCATCGTCTTGGTCACGGAGTATGGGACTTAATGTTCGAGAGGGTGAAATAATGGCAAAGAACCGTAGCCGTCG
>OCAO01000548.1_pt1 | contig 11635 bp, 18 predicted proteins | sample 1477151 | NCBI WGS metagenome assembly OCAO01 (sample SAMEA2580298, study PRJEB22360) | human gut metagenome | biome: human gut; feature: human-associated habitat; material: faeces | place: Denmark | collected 2008/2010 | reverse complement strand
CGTTTTTTAACTTCTCGGGGGGGGGGTGGGGCTGGGGGGGCCCAGCCTATGGATGTGTGGTGGTATTCAGTCGCGACGGCGGCGGCCATGTCGGATTTGTGGTCGGGCAGCACCAGAATGGTGACCTGATGGTCCTCGGTGGTAATCAGTCCGACGCTATCAATATTCGTGCATTCTCACGTTCCCGCGTGACGGGTTATCGTTGGCCGGTTAACGAGCCGAGGGATAGCCGCATGTTACCGTTGATGAATGGCACCAGTTCGGTGAAAGAATCATGATTGAAGCTCTACTGGCATCACTGAAAACGTCATGGCGCTGGTGGCTGGTAATTATCGCGGTGGTTATTGTCGTTGGCGCTGTCGCTATTCTCGGTGTTCTGCTGGCAAACAGCCAGGCTGACCTGAGCACAGCGCAAAGCGATAAGCGAGTTCTGGAGCATGATAACGCGCTACAGGGACGGGTTATCGCGGTGCAGGCTTTCAACTTCAACCGCTTCAATCAGGTGGCTGAGAATGCCAGCCACCTTAATTCGTTGATCGATGCAGGTACCGAAAAGACTGTCATCGAATACCGGGAGATTCTTCGACGTGAAAAAACTTGTGACCTGCCTGTTCCTGCTGATGTCGCTGGTGGGTTGCTCGACTACGCGAACCGTTTACGTACCGGGGCAATGCACACCGATTCCGGGAGCGCTGACGCAGCCAGTGATAACGCCACTACCGCCAGCACCCTGACATATTGCCAGGCTGTTCTATGGATTAAGCCGTTGCTGGCTGCTATTGAAAAAGCGAATAACCAACTGGCAGGAATACGCCGGATCGAACAGGAACGGCAATAGCATTACAGCAGGCATTCACTGAGTGCCTGCGACAAAGCTAAATGGCATCAAGCATGCGATGATGATTGATTAATAATTGAACTATGCATGGTATAATAAGCCCCATTCATTGAAAGGTTAACCACCATGTCATTTTTCGATTATGCAATGCAGCGTGTTGGGCTTGCAGCCAATACGACTGTCATGTGCCCGATATGCGGACATAAATCCACACACTCGACCACGAAAGTACGCCAACAACAGGCGTTACTTTGCCCTAAATGTAAATCTCTGTTTGTCATTCACAGGTAGTGGGTCGCGATACAAATAACCCCAGGCCTCGCAATTGCGAGGCTTTTTTATGCGTATCACACATCCACATGTAAAAGGAAAAATACCATGAGTAACAAAATTATTATGCTATCTGGCGCTGCTAATGAAGTGCTTTATGCGCTCTTTTTCCGTGGCGCGTTGCTGTCAGGTGACCTGCCGTCTAAATCTGGTGCCGCTGAATTACGCGAGCTGGGTTTTGCTGAAACCAGGCATACAGCAACTGAATGCCAGAAAGAAAATCACTTTACCTTTCTGACATCAGAAGGGCAGAAATTTGCCGTAGAACACCTGGTCAATACGCGCTTTGGTGAGCAGCAATATTGCGCTTCGGTGACGCTTGGCGTTGATATTTATACCTCCGCTGCACAGAAGGCAATCGACGAGCTGGATCAGCGCATTCGTGACACCGTCTCCTTCGAACTTATTCGCAATGGAGTGCCATTCATCAACGACGCCACTATCGCCAATGGTGCGATCCACGCGGCGGCAATCGAAACACCTCAGCCGGTGACCAATATCTACAACATCAACCTTGGTATCCAGCGCGATGAACCGGTGCAGAACAAGGTAACCATCAGCACCAATGAAATAAGTATTCATGCAAACATTGAAGAGGTTCTGCGGAATGCTCTGGCAGCCAATGAAGAGGTTGAGCGCTTGCGAGATGCTATGAAGAACGCTGCTAACGAAGGTGTACAGCAGGCTTTAGTGGCGGTAGAAAGAGATTTCAAAAGTAACGGTAAACTCCGTCGCCTTCTTGGGATTTAAATAGCAGGAGGTCATATGCGTCTCACTGTATTAGATGACGATCCCGGCAGAAAAATTAATCTCGCTCAGGAACGATACACCGTTTATCTCGACGGTGTAGAGGTTAAGCATGTCTTCACTGCTGATGATGAGAAGGGAGAAGTAATCGCAGCCGTTCCTGATGAGCGTGGTTATATGACGACAGAGAACGGTGAAGTGAAGCGGCATACGCTTTACGGTTCCGTGAGGATTGAACCATGCCAGCGTTAATCCCTCGCGCATGTCGCAAGAGAGGTTGTCCCGGTACGACTACTGACCGTTCAGGCTACTGTGAGCAGCATCGCAATGAGGGCTGGCAACAGCACCAGCAGGGTAAGAGTCGCCATGAGCGTGGCTACGGTAGTAAGTGGGATATCAAACGAGCCCGTATCCTGAAGCGTGACAACCATCTGTGTCAGAACTGCCTGCATACTGGACGCGCTGTCGCGGCCACAACCGTTGACCATATCAAGGCTAAGGCTCATGGGGGTACCGATGATGATTCGAACCTTGAAAGCCTGTGCTGGCCTTGCCACCGCTCGAAAACAGGGCGTGAACGCTTCAAATGATAATGATTACCATCAACGGATGTGGAGGGGAGGGGGAGGTCAAATCCCTGTAACCGGGCGCCCAAAGGACCGCCGCCTAGCCTTTCTTCACATCGCCGCAGGTTAGAAAACTTTTTTTGGGGTCCCCCAGCCGATGATTAATAGGAGTTTTCGATTATGTCTGGACCACCGAAAACCCCGACCCATCTACGTTTGGTGAGGGGTAACCCATCAAAACGCCCGATCAACAAAAATGAGCCGCAACCGACAAAAGGGGTCCCCCCAACGCCGAAGCATTTTACCAAGCAAGGTAAGTACTGGTTTAAGCGATTGGGCGATCAATTAGCAGGGATCGGCGTACTCACAGAGCTTGATGGAAAGGCTCTTGAAATGTTGGTCGACGCCTACGTTGACTATCGACTTATTAAAGAAGCGCTGGAACGCGAGGGCGCGACAAAAGAGATCACCACTACTACGGGTGATGTCAGAGTTAAACCGAGTGACTTTTTTGGTGAGAGCCGAGAAGCCAGAAAAGAAGTCCGAGGTTGGCTTCAGGAATTTGGCATGACGCCATCCAGCCGATCAAAAGTAAACGCTAGCACGTCAGAGCAGACCGATCCGCTGGCTGAATTTCTTAACGCGAGGGATTAATGGCTAAAGTTTCTGATGGTATTCGCTACGCTGAACGTGTCGTGGCGGGGGATGTTATTGCCTGCGAGTATGTCCGGCTGGCATGCCAGCGTTTTCTGGACGATCTGAAAAACGGCGAGGCGCGTGGGATCTTCTTCAGCGAACCCCGGGCGCAGCACATCCTGAATTTTTACAAATTTATACCCCACGTTAAGGGGGCGCAGGCCGGTCAGCCCATCGACCTGATGGACTGGCATATTTTCATTCTCATCAATATCTATGGGTTTGTGATCCCGCTGGTGAACGAGGAGACTGGCGACGTGGTGCTGCGCAACGATGGCAGCGGCCGCCCGGTGATGGTGCGGCGGTTCCGCACCGCTTACAACGAGGTGGCGCGTAAGAACGCCAAATCCACACTTTCATCTGGTGTCGGCCTGTATATGGCTGGTGCAGGTCGATGGGAGGGCGGCGCTGAGGTTTATTCGGCGGCCACAACCCGAGACCAGGCGCGTATCGTGTTTGAAGATGCCAAGAACATGGTGAAGAAAGCGAAAGCGACACTGGGCCGCCTGTTTGAGTTCAACAAGCTGGCGATCTACCAGGAGCAGAGCGCATCGAAGTTCGAGCCCCTTTCCAGCGACGCGAACAACCTGGACGGCCTGAACATCCACTGCGGCATTGTCGACGAGCTGCACGCCCATAAAACCCGTGACGTCTGGGACGTGCTGGAGACAGCAACCGGTGCGCGCCTGCAGTCGCTGCTGTTCGGCATTACCACCGCCGGCTTTAATAAAGAAGGCATCTGCTATGAGCTGCGCGATTATGCCATCAAGGTACTGCGCGGTTTCAACAGCGATGTGGAAGGAGCGGTTAAGGACGATACCTTCTTTGCCATCATCTACACCCTGGACGAAGGCGACGACCCTTTCGATGAAACGGTCTGGCAGAAGGCGAATCCGGGCCTCGGCATCTGCAAGCGCTGGGACGATCTGCGTCGCCTGGCGAAGAAGGCCAAAGAACAGGTTTCCGCCAGGGTTAACTTTTTCACCAAACACATGAATATCTGGGTGACCGCTGAGTCAGCCTGGATGGATATGATTAAGTGGGAAAAATGTGAGTTCATAGCCCCCCGTCATGAACTGAAAACCTACCCGATGTGGGCTGGCGTGGATCTGGCCCACAAGATTGATATTTGCGCAGCAGTAAAACTCTGGCGGGCAGACAACGGTCATGCGCATGCAGACTTTAAATTCTGGTTACCCGAAGGGCGGCTGGAAAAATGTTCCGCTCAAATGGCGCAGATGTATCGCAAATGGGCTGAGCTTGGGAAGCTGGAACTGACCGATGGTGATGTTATCGATCATGCGCAGATTAAGGCTGATTTTCTGGAGTGGATTAGCGGCGAAAACCTGAAGGAAACCGGATTCGACCCGTGGAGCGCAACGCAGTTTAGCCTGGCTCTGGCAGAAGAGGGCGTGCCGCTGGTGGAGGTTCCGCAGACGGTCAGAAACTTTTCTGAGTCAATGAAAGAGGTTGAATCGCTGGTTTACGGCGGGCGTTTTCATCACAGCAATCATCCTGTAATGAACTGGATGATGTCTAACGTCACCGTCAAACCTGACAAAAACGACAATATCTTTCCGAACAAATCCACGCCAGAAGCGAAAATAGACGGGCCTGCCGCCTTGTTTACCGCAATGAGCCGCATGCTTGTAAACGGCGGCGAACAACAGGACAGCCTCTCTGACCATCTGGAAAGTTACGGCGTCCGTTCATTATAAAGAGGCAGTTATGATCCTGATGATTCTCGCCCCGTTGATTGGGGTGATGGGCGCTATTTTGCTTTCGTTTGGTGTATGGATGATTTATCCGCCAGGAGGCTTAATCAGTGCGGGTATGCTTTGCCTTATCTGGTCATGGCTGGTTTCCCGCACGCTTTCGCTGGCCGGGAAAACATTGCGAGGAGGGACTGACTGATGTTTTTCCCCGGAATGTTCAAAAAAAGTGACGCCCCTGTCACTACTCCGGCAGAACTCGCTGAAGCAGTGGGAATGACTTACGACACCTATACAGGGAAAAGGGTAAGCAGCCAGAAAGCCATGCGGCTTACAGCAGTTTTCGGTTGTATCAGGGTTCTTGCTGAGTCGATGGGCATGCTGCCCTGTAACCTGTACAAGATAACCGGAAACAGTAAACAAAAAGCGACTTCCGAAAGGCTGCATAAATTACTGACGATGAAGCCAAATGATTACATGACCCCTCAGGAGTTCTGGGAACTGGTCATTGTCTGTCTTTGTCTTCGCGGTAATTTTTATGCCTACAAAGTTAAAGCGCTTGGCGAGGTGGTGGAGCTTCTTCCCATTGACCCTGGGGGTGTTGAACCAAAGCTTAACAGCCAGTGGCAACCGGTTTACCAGGTAACATTCCCCGATGGCTCAACAGACGTGCTTGGGCAGGATGATATCTGGCATGTCAGAACGCTTACCTTTGACGGGCTGGTGGGGCTGAACCCTATAGCCTATGCAAGAGAAGCAATATCTCTGGGAATGGCAACAGAGGAGCATGGGGCGCGGTTGTTCTCAAATGGCGCGGTTACCTCCGGCGTACTCCGCACTGAGCAAACGCTCACTGACGCTGCTTACGCAAGGCTGAAAAAGGATTTTGAGGATCGTCACCTCGGGCTGAGCAACGCGCACCGACCAATGATTCTCGAAATGGGACTGGACTGGAAGTCGATGGCGCTCAATGCGGAAGACAGTCAGTTCCTTGAGACCAGGAAATTCCAGCTGGAGGAAATATGCCGCCTGTTCCGGGTGCCGATGCACATGGTGCAGAACACTGACCGCTCGACGTTTAACAATATTGAAAACCTCGGCATGGGGTTTATCAATTATTCACTCGTTCCGTACATGACCCGCATTGAGCAGCGAATCAACATCGGGCTGGTGAAGGAGTCAAAGCAGGGTGTGTACTACGCAAAATTCAATGCCGGCGCATTGCTGCGCGGGGATATGAAGTCGCGATTTGAGGCGTATTCAACAGGCATTAACTGGGGGATTTACTCACCAAATGACTGCCGGGAGCTTGAAGAACTTAACCCACGCGCAGGAGGAGATATTTACCTTACGCCAATGAACATGACGACGAAGCCGTCAGACAGCAGTAAGAACAAAACAACCGAGGAACAACATAATGCCGATGACTAAACAGCGGCTGGATATTCCGCTACAGCTAAAGTCTGTCAGCGACAGCGGGGAGTTTGAAGGCTATGGCTCTGTTTTTGGCGTAAAGGACAGCTACGATGATGTTGTTGTGCCAGGCGCTTTTTCGGCCTCCCTTCAGGCATGGAAAGAAAAGAATGCTCTCCCTGCATTACTCTGGCAGCACCGTATGGATGAACCCATCGGTATTTACACTGAGATGAAAGAGGATGAGGTTGGCCTTTATGTTAAAGGCAGGTTACTCATTGATGATGACCCCCTTTCGAAACGCGCGCACGCCCACATGAAGGCCGGTTCCTTAACCGGCCTTTCTATTGGTTACATGCTGAAAGACTGGGAATATGACCGTGTTAAGGGCGTGTTCCTTCTCAAAGAGATCGACCTGTGGGAAGTCAGTCTCGTCACGTTTCCGTCGAACGATGAAGCGCGTGTAAGTGATGTCAAAAGCGCATTTTCCCGCGGAGAAATCCCTTCTCAAAAAAGTATTGAACGAGTCCTGCGCGATGTTGGGCTCTCACGCACCCAGGCTAAAGCATTCATGGCCGGGGGGTATGGCTCACTTTCACAGCGTGATGTTGATGAAGTGAGTACCGCACTGGATGCACTGAAAAACATCAAATTTTAATCAGGAGTTAATTATGTCCGTTGAAGTTAAAGACGTAGAGCAGGTCGCGCAGGAACTGCAGGCGAAGTTTGATGCGTTTAAAGAAAAGAACGATAAGCGCCTGGAAGCGGTTGAACATGAAAAGGGCAAGCTGGCAGGTGAGGTTGAAACCTTAAACGGCAAGTTGTCTGAACTGGATGAGCTTAAATCTGCGCTGGAAGAGGAACTGAAGCAGGTTAAACGTCCAGCCGGTGGTCCTCAGAGCAAAGCCGCAAGCGAACATAAAACCGCTTTCATTGGCTTTATGCGCAAGGGTAAAGATGACGGGCTGCGCGAACTTGAACGCAAAGCTCTGCAGGTCGGTGTGGATGAAGATGGTGGCTATGCCGTGCCGGAAGAGCTGGATCGCACGATCCTTAATCTTCTGAAAGATGAAGTGGTGATGCGCCAGGAGGCGACAACCATCACAGTCGGGGGCGCTAACTATAAAAAACTGGTTAATCTCGGCGGTACGGCTTCCGGCTGGGTTGGTGAAACTGATGCCCGCCCGGAAACCGATGCGTCTAAACTCGGTCAGATTGAGCCGTTCATGGGAGAAATTTACGGTAACCCGCAGGCGACTCAAACCATGCTGGATGATGCCTTTTTCAACGTCGAAGACTGGATCAACAGCGAACTGGCAATTGAGTTTGCAGAGCAAGAAGAAATCGCCTTTACCAGCGGTAACGGGACGAAGAAGCCGAAAGGTTTTCTGGCATACGCTTCCACGCTTGATCCGGACAAGACTCGTGCATTTGGTACTCTCCAGCACATTCTCTCTGGCGCTGCGGCAGGCGTAACGGCTGATGCGATCATCAAACTGGTCTACACGTTGCGTAAAGTGCATCGTAATGGCGCTAAGTTCATGATGAACAACAACAGTCTGTTTGCTATCCGAATCCTGAAAGATTCAGAAGGCAACTACCTGTGGCGTCCTGGTCTGGAACTGGGTCAGCCCTCCTCTCTGGCCGGGTACGGTGTGGCAGAGAACGAACAGATGCCGGATATCGCGGCTGATGCTAAAGCAATTGCATTTGGCAATTTCAAGCGTGGTTACACCATTGTTGACCGCATCGGCACCCGCATTCTTCGTGACCCCTACACCAAAAAACCATTCGTTGGTTTCTACACCACCAAACGAACCGGGGGAATGCTGGTGGATTCTCAGGCCATTAAACTGCTGCAGATCGGCACTGGCGCTTAATTCTCTGGGGCTTCGGCCCCGATTTTTCGAGGTGATTTATGCCTGAATTATTGCGTGAACTTAAGTGGTCCCCAGATGGTTGTATTGTCGAATCCATTCCCGCAGGGGTGTATCCGGACGGTGAGCTACCTGTCCGCGCTGAGGAAATTGCTGCCGAACTAGGCATTATCAAATTTGGTAGTGGCGGTGTTCATGTTCCTGCAGAGCCAGAGCCAGAGCCAGAGCCAGAGCCAGAACCACCGAAAACAAAACGTGGGAAGACCAAATGAAACCGTCTATTGCCGAATTACGGCAGCAATGCCGGATAGACAGCGATGATGTTTCTGAAGATCAGACACTGGCGATATATCTCAGTGCAGCAAAGTCCCATGCTGAGAAAATTGTAAACAGGGCTCTATACGATACGAGCATCCCGGACAGTGACCCTGATGGCATCATCATCAGCGACGATATCAAGCTGGCGTTAATGCTTCTTGTCAGCCACTGGTACGAGAACAGAGAGCCGGTAAATACTGGCAATATTACAAGCACATTGCCGTTTGGTGTTCAGGCTCTCCTGGGGCCGCACCGGAAGTACCCGGGAACATAAAGGAGGGTTTATGCAGGCAGGTCGATTACGTCATCGCGTTACTATCCTGAACTTTACTTCTTTTCGCGATACGACAGGCCAGCCGGTTGAAGAGTGGCAGGAGGGAAAGACCATATGGGCGGAAGTGCTGGGTATCAGTGGTCGTGAGCAGTTGCAATCAGGAGCAGAAACGGCACAGGCAACAATTCGGGTGTGGGCCCGTTTCCGGCGTGATGTGACTGCTGCGTCAAGATTAAAGGTGCTCACAGGACCATTTAAAGGCGCGGTACTGAATATCATCAGCCCCCCCATACCCGACAGTAAAGCCACCAGGCTGGAAATACTCTGTAAAAATGGAGCGGAAAAATGATTGATATCAGTCTGGATTTTTCTGGTCTTGAAGATATTTCCCGCGATCTGGAGTTGCTGAGCAGAGCCGAAAACAACAAAGTCTTGCGTGAAGCCACGCGCGCTGGTGCTGAGGTTCTGAAAGACGAGGTGATAGTAAGAGCGCCTGAACGAACCGGCAAGCTGAAGAAAAACGTTGTTGTGCTGACGCAGCGATCACGTAAACGCGGTGATATTTCATCCGGTGTTCATATTCGTGGTCGAAACATGCGAACGGGTAACAGCGATAATTCAATGAAAGCCTCCGATCGACGTAACGCGTTTTACTGGCGATTTGTCGAAATGGGCACAGTGAATATGCCCCCACATCCTTTTGTCCGTCCTGCGTTTGATACCCGCGAAGAACTGGCGACGCAGGTTGCTATGAAACGCATGAACCAGGCCATTGATGAGGTGCTGAGTAAATGACGGAAGATGACCTTTATCTTTTGCTGAAGCCTCTGGCCGGTGGACAAGTTTATCCTTACGTTGCGCCGCTGGGTAGTGATGGCCAGCCCTCGATATCACCGCCATGGGTTATTTTTTCACTTATTTCTGATGTGACCGCCGATGTTCTTTGTGGGCAGGCCGAGTCAGGGATATCGGTCCAGGTAGATGTTTACTCACTGACTCTCAAAGAGGTGCGGAATCTTCGTGATATGGCGCTTCAGGCGGTTAAGCCACTCAATCCCACCAATATAAGCAAAACCCCTGGTTATGAACCAGAGAACCGGTATTACCGGGCGACGCTGGAATTTCAGGTCACTGTCTGACACATCTATTAACTCACAGACCCGCTACGGCGGGTTTTCTATTTTCAGGAGACAAATATGTCCTCACTGTATGAAAAATCGCAGGGTACGAAAATTCAGATCACCTCTGCGCCAGCGACACTGGATACGATTGGCGCCGCAACCTGGCTGGATTTGCACTGTACTATCAAAGAAGTCCAGTTTACTGGTGGTCAGAAGCAGGACATTGATGTCACAACTCTGTGCTCAACCGAGCAGGAAAACATCAACGGCCTGGGCGCTCAGTCAGAAATCTCTATGTCCGGTAACTTTTATGTTAACCCGGCACAGGATGCGCTGCGTGATGCTTACGATAACGACACCACATATGGTTTTCGGATTGTCTTCCCGTCTGGTATTGGCTTCCAGTTCCTGTCTGAAGTCCGTCAGTACACCTGGTCTTCCGGAACAAACAGCGTAGTGGCCGCAACGTTCTCGCTACGTCTGAAAGGTAAGCCGACGAAAATTGATAACGCGCTGCGCCTGATAACCGATCTGCCTGACACCAAATCCGTTACCTCTGGTGCGGCCTTGTCACTGACGGTCGTAGCTGCCGGGGGAACAGCACCTTATTCCTATGTCTGGAAGAAGGGCGGCAGCGTGGTTAGTGGACAGACGACGGCAACATTCAACAAGGCAAACACTGCTTCAGGTGATGCCGGTGATTACGTTTGTGAAGTTACCGACACCTCCACACCTGCTGGAAAAGTTACTTCAGCAACCTGCGTCGTAACGGTAGCGTAATTCATCTTCTTTTATCAGGGATAAAAAATGGCTAAGAGTCTTAAAGAACTTGCGCTGGCTAAAATGTCAGGCTTTCGTCATAAAATCATTACGGTCCCTGAATGGGGCGGTGTAAAGGTTGTTCTGCGGGAACCTTCTGGCGAAGGGTGGCTACGCTGGCAGGAAATTGCAAAATCTGGCGCTGATGAAGAAGGCGAGGTGTCTGTATCAGAAAAAGCACACCGTAATCTATGTGCTGACGTGGTGCTGTTCATTGATGTCCTTTGCGATACCAACAAGCAACCTGTATTCAGCGTCGATGAAGAAGAGCAGGTACGTGAAATTTACGGACCCGTTCACTCACGCCTGCTCAAACAGGCGCTTGACTTGATCAACAGCGCGGACGAGGCGCGGGAAAAGTCGCAACCCCCGGCGTAAAGTTTCTGATGTCGCTTGCGCTCCGCATGGGGCGCACGCTCTCAGAGCTTCGCCAGACCATGACAGCAAGCGAGCTTCTGATGTGGATTGAGTACGACAGGCAAAGTCCGGTTGGCGATATCCGTGGCGACATTCAGGCCGCCCAGCTCGTCTCTGCTATCTACGGCTCGCAGGGGGCAAAAGTACCGCTGGACGATGCGATCCTGCGGTGGGGAGATGGTGAACAGACAGCGCCGAAGGACCCGTTTGCCGGGCTTGAGGCGGCTCTTACAGCTGCAACTCAGTGACAAATGAACTGTAAAAGAATAGGATTATTTTTTTTATAATTTGGTGAAGAAAATGAAAAAACTAGTTCTATTTGTATTATTTTATGGTTTCAGTTGTTTATCAAGTGCAACTCAAACACTGGCTCCATTAGAACCAAATGAGTTGCAAAGCTATACATCTACGGTTTGTTCTGATCATGCAAATCCTGAATTGTGTAAAAAAGCTTTTATTAAATTCATGGGCTATATAAAAACAAACGATGATTACTACTACTTCTGT
>OCAO01000546.1_pt1 | contig 11737 bp, 20 predicted proteins | sample 1477151 | NCBI WGS metagenome assembly OCAO01 (sample SAMEA2580298, study PRJEB22360) | human gut metagenome | biome: human gut; feature: human-associated habitat; material: faeces | place: Denmark | collected 2008/2010 | reverse complement strand
AATATATATAATATATATATAAAGGCAAGGAATAGAGAGGGTTTAGGGTGTAACAAAAAGTGTAACAAGAAATATTTTACAAAAAAATAAAAGGCATTGTAAAGCTAGAACTGTTGAGGAATAGGATGATAACAAGAATTAAATTAGTTTTTGCGACATTTTTATTACAGTTCTTATGACACCTACTGGTAAGGAAGAAAAAGCTCAATCCAATTTTGGACTGAGCCGATTTTTTGGCGTAGTTACTGTCAATATTGATATAGTAACTACACTTTTATTATTAGTTTGTTGGGGAATGTTATATTTATTTGGTGGTGTTAATTATACTGTCATTTTTTATATTAGATTTAAATCTCCAAGCAATTGGAAAATTAATATGTATTTGAAGAGTCTTGCAGGAGTTCCAGCTATGGCACTAGAATATGCTATGAAGCAAAATGGAATCATTCCAAAGACAGATGCAAATATGGTTACAAATATAGATTTTGCAGCTACTGCAGGAGCATTTGGGCGCTACATTAAAGAGCGCCTTTTTTTTTACTGTTAAAAAGTTTCATTCTTCCTGACTTTGTATCTGAATCATAAATAATTTTATCAATATAAGTATTTAGTAATAATTTTTTCATAGGAAAATCTGCGCTTTTCCATAATTTTGAAAAGTTTAAAATCATTTCAGTTGAAGCAGTAATTTCTTTAATTGCCAGTTTAGTGTTCTCATTAGAACTTTCTAATTCAAATTTTTTGAATTTCAAAGATTTTAACTCACTGTTTAATTCTTCAAGCTTTTTTTCAAACAAATCATATAAATTAGGGTTTAAAGATATTTTTTCAAGCAAATTATCGATTTGAATTTGTTTTTGTGAAATCTGTTTTTTTATTGAATCCAGATCTTTTTTACTATATATATCAGATTTAAGGCTTTCTTTATAATTTTCAATTGTATATATTAGATCACTTTCATCAGTAGTTTCTTTAAGCAATTCATCAACAATATCATTTTCTAGTTTATCTGCTCTCACATTTTTACAATCACATAAAACTCCACTTGAATTAGTTTTAGTTAAGCATACATAATATCGCAATACTTCACCTGTTTTTTTTGATATATGTCCTTGCTTTTGTATCATTCTTCCACCACATTTTTTACAATAAAGAATATTATTAAGTAGCCCAGAAGAATTATTACTAACAAGTCTTGGGGCAAGATCTTTATTTCTATCTAACTGCTTTTGAACTTTAAGCCATAAAAGATCGTCTATTATTCCTTCATGTTTTGAAATTGATAAAATCCAGTCACTTATATCTTTATATTTATCTTTAGAGTCCTTTTTATTATAGCTTAGTATTCCATTTCCATTAGGCTCACCAAATACAGTTGCACCTTTACTTTCTAAATAGCTTATAACAAGTTCTGATGATTTTACATAAACAGGATTTCTAAGTAATAACTGAAGAGCTTTAACATCCCAGGCAACATTACGTTTTGTATTAATACTATTTATTATAAGATGTTTTTGAAGTTTACTTAGGCTTCCAAGCTTCAAATAACTTTCGAAAAATGATTTTACAAGATTTGTTTCAGATTTAACAGGAGAGAGCTTCACCATTTTCTTTTGTTTTCCGTTAGCATCTAAATAATAATCTGGCTCAGAAATAAAACCATATGGAGGAGTACCTCCAAGCCAGCGTCCTGTCTTTGCAAGTTCATACATATTATCACGAATACGTTCAGCTATTGTCTCACGTTCTAACTGAGCAAAAACGCTACTTATAAACATCATAGCAGTTCCCATTGGACTACTTGTGTCAAATTGTTCACGAATAGATATGAAATCAATATTTAATTTTTTTAATTCATCTACAAGGGTAGAAAAATCAGAAACATTTCTACTTATTCTATCAAGTCTATAGCATATTATTGCATCAAATTTGTGTGCTTTTGCATCTTTCATCATTTTTTTAAATTCTGGTCTATTTGTATTCTTTCCTGAGAACCCTTCATCTTCATATATTGAAATTTCAGTATAATTATTATCAGTAGCATATTTCTTACACATCTCAATTTGATTTTCTATACTTTCACCTTTACCAGTAAATTTTGATTTTCTTGAATAGATAGCAGCTTTCATTTATATTACCTCCGAATATTATGTATATTATTAATTGTAAGTTTTAATATCATATAAGTTAATCGAGTATGAGTACATATTTATATTGAAAATAAGTATGAATAGTACTAAATTGCACATGAATTATATGGTATTTCTCTAGTCATAAAATTATTTCTAATATTAATATATTTAAGCTCGTCCGAAATTATAGAAGAAATTTTATAATGTATAACTTCTCGGGTTACATGAAAATATTCTGCCATTTCATCAATAGTCGAAATACAGCTATTAAGAGCCTGTACAAATTCATCATCACTTATAAGAAAATTAGCACCCCATATCCTTGCTAGTCTTTCTTTTTTATTTTTATATAGTTGCTCTGAATAATTTTTAGATTTAACAGTCAAATCACCATTAGTAGTAAAATGATGTCCAAGTTCTTCGGCTAAAATAGAAATATATATGTAGCTATAAGAAAGAATCGATTTATCTACACATATAGTAGGAGGAATGTTCGGTATTTTTAAATATATTCCTTTAGAATCAGAAAAATTGATTTGGATTTCCTCAAGAATTATTTTTTCTTTTTCAATTATTGAAAAAATAGTATTCAATTTCTTCATATGTATATCACCGCCATGTAAATTATGGTATATATTATAATATATTGAGAACATATGTTCAATAGTAACAAATAAAATAAGGTGTTCATGAAGAACACCTTGACGAATAACAGGTTATAAAAATTAATTAAATAACAATATAGATTTTGAATATAAGTGTTACTGATGAACATTATATTAATTAGCTCACATATTCTTCAGTAGTAGAGTTCATTTCATTTTCAATAGCTAAACTTTCTCTATATTCTTTAGCTTCAGCTAGCATTGTCCATTTAGCTTCAATTCCCATATTTTCTAATTGTTCACGAATATCTTTTATATTAACTCTAAAGAATTCTTTCTTTGAATTAACCTTATTAACTTGATGATTACTAAAGATTTTATGTAGTTCATTTTCAAGCTTAGGAGCATCATTACTGAAAATCATACTATGTACATCAAATGAAAATGGTACACTTGCATCACCAAGTTCTCTAACTCTATCAAGTGGATTCAAACGCCTAGTCATGCCAATTTTATAGACATTTTCACCAAATGAGCCTATATTTGAAATAATATATACATGTCCAGATTTTGTTTGTTGAGCCATAGATAGAGCTCGTTGATTTTTTTCTTCAGCTTCTTGTAGCTTCTTTTGAAGATCAATTAGTTTCGCTTCATATTTTGCTTTTTGCTGTTCACTAGCTTCCTGTAGTTGAAGTTTTGCTTTTTCCATCATTTTATTTAATAGTGCTTCTTCTTTAGCAGCTTCCTTTATAGCTTTTTCATATTCTTTTCTAGCTCTTTCTTCTTCTCTAATCTGTTCTTTAATAACACGCTGTTCTTCCTTTTCTTTTTCCTTTAATTCAGTAGTTGCAACAGCCCACTTCAATTCTTCAAGTCTAGCTTGAAGGTAATTATCAGTTATTCGTGCATTTTTAAAAGGTTCACCTAAACTATTAACTAAAGTGAATGCATCTAATATTTTTTGTTTTAATATGCCATAGTTAGTTGATTTAACAGTTGCTAAAATGGTATCGACTTTACCATTAAATGCATCTGTAACAAAATCAATAGCAGTTGTTCGTCTGTTATTTTCAACATAATCACAGTCAGCAGCAAGTCCATTTTTAACAATGACTTTAGTTTTTTCTCTAGCTTTTTTCAATTCTTGACCAGCTTCAGTATAACCAAAGTCGTCAGCTAAATCATCAAGTACACTACTACTTGGAACTATATATTGATTTCCATAACCTTCAATAACATTTTTTAAAGCTTTTATTTTATCTTTCATTTTAGCGTAATCTTTTAATGCTTTATATGCATCACCAGCAATTTCCTCAGCTTTTTTATGAGCTGTTTCAATTATTTCTTTGCTCTGACTCATAGATGTAGAAATAATATCTTCATATTCTGATTTCTTTTCTTTAATTTGAGAATCAATTTTTTTCTTTTCTTCTAATGCATCATCTTTTATTTTTTTTGCTTCTAATTGTGCAATTGATAATATAAATTTATATCTTTCTTTTATTAAATCAGCTTCTATAGCAGATTCATTTAATAGATCATTGCATTTTTTCTCAATATCGATAATACATTCATACTTGCTTAGTTCTGATAATTTACTATCTTTATTTTTATTTGAGTTCTCTAATTCTAATATAGTTGCATTCTTTTCAGAAAGTTTAGATTCATAGTCTTTTTTTAATTTGTTTTTTGAATTATTCATAATAAATAAGGCTAGTAAGCCAATAATTATTAAAAATATCATATGTACACCTCTCTTAAAATTGAAAATTAAATAAAAAATAACAGTTTAAATTAAAAAACATAGGTGTTCATGAAGAACACCTTATTTAATAATTTTCAAATGGTTTTGAATAGTAAATACATCTTCCTCGGTCTCCTGAACCTTATGCTTAACAAATTTTATATCATGTGAAATACTATTTAATTTATCTTTAGTTTCAGTTCTAAATTCAGTTAAATCAGCAGTTTGATTACAAATAGAATCAATTTTTTGTTCTATACTATTTTGACTATCTTTGATTGTTTTAACATCTGATTCTATAGAATCTAATTTTGAAAGTATTTTATTTAATATTTCTTCCACAAGAAAACCTCCTTAATATTATTAGATTTAAAAATAGGTGTTCATGAAGAACCTCTTAATATTTATCTTTATATTTTTGTTTTATATAATCAATAAATCCATTGATTTCTTTTATAGCTTCATCTGGAAGATCATCATAATCAGTATCGCTATGTAGAGCAATAGTGATATTTGGATCATCAGTATAGTTTCTAATATCAGTCAACCCCATTAGCCAATCAAGTGAAACATTAAAGTATTTAGCAAATTTTTTTTTCATTTCATCATCAGCTTGCCTCTTATTTAGTTCATATTGAGATATTCTTGTTTTGTGTAGTCCAAAATTATTGGCAAGTTCTTCTTGGGTAAGATTTTTTTCTATTCTTAATTCACGTAATCTTTCACCAAAAGATGGCATAGAATCAACTCCTTTATATATTTATTATAGTATACAATTTGTATACTTATAAACAAAGTAAACAAAAAGATTACAAAAAGTATTGACAGTAGTCAAAATGTATACTATATTGTATTTAAGAAAACAAATTGTCTACTAAAAAGAAGGTGAATGTATGTATATTAAACTTAAAAAGCTTAGAGAAGACAAAGGAATTACTCAAGATGAAATGGCAGAGTTACTTGGATATAGACATAAGAGTGGTTATTCTAAGTTAGAGAATGGTGAAAGAAAAATGTCTATAGAACAAGCAAAACTTATTTCTGATTTTTTCAATATGAGTATTGAGGATATTTTTTTTAATAATAAAGTAAACAAATTGACTACACAATAAGATTTTAATACATAAGGAGGAAAAAATGAATGGTACAAAAGTACAGAAATATTTACCAAATAGCTAGGGAGAGTACAGGTTTACTTCAAGAAAAGGCTTCAGAACTTTTAGACATTAGTGTAGATAGTTTAAGAGCCTATGAAGGAGGGAAAAGAATACCTCCAGATAGAGTTGTTATTAAAATGATTGAAATATATGGTACTCAATATTTAGCATATCAACATTTAAAAACAGCTGCTGAAATTGGGCAGAAATATTTGCCTAATATCGAAATTACAGAATTACCAATAGCTATTTTAAGATTGCAAAAAGAAGTAAGTGATTTTATAAGGTGCAAAGATTTAATGCTTGAAATTACTTATGATGGAATCATTGATGATAATGAGAGACCAGAGTGGAACAACATAATGAAAGAACTAGATGATGTTGTTGAAGCAATAATGGCATTAAAATTTTGCAAAGTAACACAATAGAGTTTTATCCATACAATGATTACGAATAAGTTATGAGGTGTTTATATGAAAAAGGATAAGATAAAAATTACTGTTGAAGTGGAAGATAGAGAATCTTTTAAGCAATTAATGGCTGAGACACAAGTGGAAATGGCAATGAGATTGTGCCCAGAAAAATTAAGATTGCAAGTCTTAGATCATGCATTATCAATTCTAAAAGGTGAAAAAGCAATTACTAAATGATGAGTAGGCTGAAAAGCCTTTATGATAATATTCAACATAAAAATTTATATGTGAGGTGATTATAATGTGTGAGATAAAGTGTCCTAGATTTATTCATAATAGCCAGAAGTTACGCAATGAAATTGTGGATAAAGATATTAGGCAAGTATATTTACTTAAGTTCTGTTGTGGAAACTATAAAATATGTAATTTGTGTAAGGAGGGATAAAAATGAATATGAAAGATAAGAATAAGTTGCTTACTCTGATAGAGGATTTTGGAAAATTAAGTTCAGATTCAGTTGTGACAAAACATGATACAGAAGAATATAAAAACATATTAAAAAAATATGGAGACACATACAAAGAGATTAAAGAAATTATTTATAGTTTGTAATAAAAAAGAACCTTACATAAAGGTTCAACAACAAATATTTATGATAGGAACTGCAATTCCTATCTCCATTATATAAAAATATTAAGGAGATGTAAAGATGATAACAGTTTTAGATTTAGGAAATAACAATGTAAAAGGAATAAATGATAAAGGCACACTTATAAATTTTAGAAGTAATTTAAGTAAGAGTTATGAATCTTATCCAGATGGATTTAATTATATTTTACTTGATGGTGAATACACTTACTTTGAAAAAGGTATATTCAGTAAAGAATATATAAAAACCAATAAAGATTATAAGGCACAACTATTATATGGAATTGCAAAATTATATCCCAATGAAGATAAAGTTGAAACTAATTTAACATTACTATTGCCATTAAGTGAGATGCAGCATAAGAAAAAATATGAAACTGATTTAACTAACAAGCAATTTAAATTTACAGTAAGAGCTGCTAAGAAAAAAGACATGATAGTAAATATAAAAAATGTGTTTGTAGTTCCAGAAGGATATGCTAGTTATTCTTTAGTTGATGAAAAGATAAAAGCTGGAAATGTATTAATTATAGATATTGGTGGAAGAACAACAAATGTTGTTGCTATGGATTATGGAAAAGCACAAATTTTAGAAACATATAAAATAGGAATTTTAGATTTCTACTTAAAACTAAAAAATTTAAATGCAGATAAACAATATAAGCTAGAAGATATTGAAAAGGCAATAGAAAGAAAAGACATAAAAGTATCTCAAAAGGATTTAGCAAACTTTATGAATGATATCTTAAATGAAATAAGTCTTGCAGTAAATATAAATCATTATAAAGTTTTCTTTACTGGTGGAGGATCTATTGTATTAAAAGACATAATAAAAAATATTTTGCCTGAACAATGTGTTTTGTTAGATGATCCATTGTATTCAAACGTGAAAGGTGCATTAGTATTTAGCAAACAGTATTGGAGCAGTGAAAATAATGGCTAAAGGAAAAAGAAAAACAATAATTCTTAATTCAGATAATCCAAAAGAAAAATTGATTTTGGATTTATTAGAACAACAATATAATGCATCTGAATTTATTAAAGATTTGCTATTTAATTATATTCAAGATAAAGATAACAATATTTTACATGATGGTAATACAATTATCACACCATTATCACACAATGATAATTCAATGACCAATGTATTACCATACAATGATAATACTATTATCAATCAATTATCATCAAATGATAATACAATTACCACACAATTATCACATGATGGTAATTCAAAATTTCAAATAGATTTAAATAAAGTTTCTGATGTAGATGTAGAAATAAATGCATCTGTATTAGAAGATCCAAACCAAAATGCATTAGATTTTTTAAAAAATGGTTTCTAGGAGGTAAAAGCAATGAATTATACTTTTAATTCAGAAGTTGCGAAAACAATTGGTGTAGATGGCGCTGTAATGCTACAGAATATTTATTATTGGATAGCTAAAAATAAAGCGAACAATAAGCATTTCTATGATGATAATTACTGGACTTATAACAGTGTGAAAGCCTTTGAATGTTTATTCCCATTTTGGTCTAATAAACAGATAACTAGAATATTAAAAAAATTAGTTGATGATGGATATTTAATAACAGGTAATTATAATAAGCAAAATTATGACAGAACAAAGTGGTATGCAATTACCCAAAAGGGATATTCCATTTTCCCAAATGGGCAAATGGATTTACCCAAACAAGCAAATGGATTTGACCATTTGGGCAAACCTATACCAAATATAAACACAGATAATAAAACAAATATTAAATATACATCGCAAGATATTGAAGATGTCTGGAATATTTACCCTAACAAAAAAGGTAAAACCAAGTCATTTGGATATATTTCTAAAATTTTAAATAAATACTCAAAGGAAGAGTTAATACGTGCAGTTGAACGTTATGCTTTAGAGGTAAAGAATTACGATAAGCAGTTTATATTGCATGGAAGTACATTTTTCTATAGCAGATATGAGGACTATTTAGATGATAATTATAGTCAATCTAGTAACCAAGATAAAAATATTACTGATGATGGAATAAGAGAGTTTTAGAGGTGATTATACATGGACAGATTTAACATAGACATTGAAAAAGCTTTATTAGGAAATTGCATAAAATCAAAAGAAAATTTTGTTAAGTTGCTTGATAGGGGTGTCACTACAGAAGATTTTTATAATACTAGAAATCAAAATGTTTTTAATAGCTTATTAGAATGTTATTCTTCAAAAAATACTACAGATCCATTAATAGTTGCTAAGATTGCTGTTAAATACAAAGTGCTGCCAAGCTATATAACTGAGTTAGTTGCTGAAACTATAGATTATTCTGATTTATCAGCATACATTAATGAGTTGCTTAACTTAAGAATTGTAAGGGAAAGATTAAAACTTGCACAAGACATACAAGCTGGAAAGATAACAACAGATGAAGATATAAAAAAGCGTTTTGAAAATATTGATTTTATTAAATCTAAGATAGGCGATACAAATACAATAACAACATTGGATAAGGTTGAAATTGTTGATATATATTCTATGGAGAAAATATCAACAGGATTTAATAAGATTGATGAAAAGCTGTTAGGTTTTGTGAGGGGAAGTTTAAATATAATAACTGGGTATAACGGAAATGGGAAGAGTACATTTTTAAATCAAATGTGTATAGCAGAAAGTCTAAGTCAATGTTATAAGGTATTTGCATATAGTCCAGAACTTACAAATTCAAATTTAAAAAGTTGGTTATATCCAACATTAGCAAATGAGGAACATTTTATAGAGAAGAGCTTTAAGGGACATAAATATAAAACTCTTGGAAATATTGGAGTTAAATACATTGATAAATGGATTAAGGATCGGCTTTTTATATACACTGATGATAGTTTAACAACAGATGAAGATCAATTATTGCTAGATATGAACAAAATGGCTAATCAAGGAGTTAAGGTTTTTATAATAGACAATCTTATGAAAATCGATTTAAAGGATAGTTACAAGAATGAATATATGGCACAAAAGATATTTGTTAATAAGCTTAAAAATTTTGCTAGGAAATATGGTGCAATAGTTCATTTAGTGGCGCATCCGAGAAAACCACAACAAGGAAATTCTAAGGTTACCAAGTTTGATGTTGCTGGAACAGGAGATATAACAAATTTAGCTGATTATGCAATAGCTATTAAGAAAAACAGTGAAAAAGAAAAGAAGAATGATTCTACTCTTAAAGATGCTTATGTAGAAGTTCTAAAAGACAGAATGAGAGGCTATGAGTTTGGTGTAGACTTAAATTTCTGCAAATATAGAAGACGATTTTACACAGATAACTATGAATTAAATAAAGATTATGGATATTTAGATAAAGAGGAATTAGTACAAGTAGAGTGCCAAGAAAATATATTTTAAGGAGCAATAGAAATGAACAAAGTTGTTTTGATTGGAAGATTAACAAAAGATCCTGAACTAAGATATACACCAGGAACAGGGACAGCAGTATCAACAGTAACATTAGCAGTTGATAGGTATAACTCTAAAACGCAACAAAGGGAAGCTGATTTTATTCCAGTAGTTGTTTATGGCAAACAAGCTGAAAGCTTAGCTAATTATTTAAGAAAAGGAAGCCCAGCCGCAATAAGCGGAAGAATTCAGACTAGATCATATGATGCCAAGGATGGTACTAAAAGATATATTACAGAAGTAGTGGCAGATGTGCCTTTAGGAGTTCAATTTATAGGTGGTAAGAAGAATGAGGATGATTTACAAGAAGTAAATGATGATGATGGACCATTTTAGAAAGGAGCAATAGAAATGGCAAATGATAGATTCCCAAGAGTAGGAGATAAGGTTAAATTTATAAATTCTAAAAACCACAAGGATAAAATTTTTACAGTTAAGCAAGGGCCAGTATTATTTGATAGGCATTTAGCTGTAGTATTAAAGGAAATTCGAGGATATTACAATATTAAAAACCTTCAAATAGTTGAGGAATAGAATTATGAAAAAGTATTTGTGGTTAGCAGTTACACCAGATGAATATGAGTTGCCAATGGTAGTTGAAGATAGCTCATATAAATTGGCAAAGGCTTTAGGGATACATCAAGGTTCAATTGCAAAGGCAATGGTAAAAGGATATAGCGGAAGAAACAAGGGAAGAAAAATTGTTAAGGTTGAAATTTAATATTTAATAGTCAGAGAGGTGATTGTATGAAAATAAGCAAAGATCTCTACAATACATTAAAAGAAATGGGACGTGTAGTATTTAAATATAAAAATATAGTAATTTGCAAAGATATAAGCTTTATTAAACCAAAAGATTTATTAGTAAGTTTTTTAGGAGGAATTGCATTAATAATTATTACACCAATAGAACTAATTATGATGATATATGGGTATGCTCCTAAGGTATTAAAAATTGATGAAACTATAGATGTGAAAAAAGCGGAGAAGAAATTAGAAGCAAATGAAAAGATGATGGAGCTTTTTAGTAGTATAAAAGAAAAAATATACATGAATTAATTCGTGATAGTCAGAGGTGAGTTAATGAAAAGTAAAGATAAGAGGGAATTAATGAAAGAATGTACAAACAAAATGAGTATTGATATAGACAATATTCCTAAAGATATTTGTATTGAACTAACTGAAGTTATAGGGAATATATTACTAAGATTTGGACTTGAATTTGAATACAGTGGAATAGGCGAAGGATTTAGTCACAATATATGTGGGATTCAATTTGATGTAAAAGATACAGAGTAGAGAAAAGTGAGGTGGCAAATAGTGAAAGTCAAAGAATTAATAGAGTATTTAGAAAAAGAAAATCAAGAAGGAGAAGTATATGTTGAATGTTTTGATAGAAAAGAAGGATTTTCTATTGATGAAGTAACTAATGGAGTGGATGAAAATAACAATCCAATTACTGCTATTTTTATTGATCCAATAGTAGTAAGTAATGCAGAGTAGTCGGAAAGTATGTAGTAATTAATAAAATTGATCTTTGAAAATTGAATAGTGTGATATTTTAAAACATGATATAATAATGTTTA
>OCAO01000544.1_pt1 | contig 11788 bp, 13 predicted proteins | sample 1477151 | NCBI WGS metagenome assembly OCAO01 (sample SAMEA2580298, study PRJEB22360) | human gut metagenome | biome: human gut; feature: human-associated habitat; material: faeces | place: Denmark | collected 2008/2010 | reverse complement strand
TCCTGTTTACCTCTTTCTCAGGAAGTTTAGTCTCCAGGATTCCCGGGGCGGTTCAGGTTTTCTGGATCGATCGTCAGAGGGTTAAAAAAATATATCCCTTTGCGGAGCGGATTACGGAATGCTGGCGGTCTATTACGCATAACAGCGGTTCGGCGCACTGCTGTACATATCAGCCGCATTATACATACAACATCAACATTCCTGTGCGCCATAACGAGCCTGAAAGCATCGATAATATTCGCGGTGCCCTGCATTATCTGGCGAAAGAAGAGCAAAAAGACGGGCTGTGTGCCTACGGCTGCAGTGAAGTTCCTGAGCGTCCTGCAGCAGGGCGTCCACGTAAGCTTCAGAAGTGAAGATTAAACCTTGAGTTTCCTGGCCCGGAAATACTCCGTTAGTAAAAACTTACCGCTCTGCTTAATGATGTGAACCGAAGTCAACGGAGATCATTCATCCTGAACCTGTATCCGGTGTTCGCCCCTTGTCGGTGACCTGATCTTCCCGTTCTGTTTCGGTTCTTCACGTATTCCATCAACCCCATCCGCAAACCATAACACGTCAGCTCATTCACGGGCAGGACGCGTTGTGGGCTGCGCATAACGGAGCATATCTTATGAATGCTATTCCTTATTTCGACGATAGCCTTGCCCCCTTCTGGCCATCTTATCAGAGCAAAGTCATCGGCGTTCTTGAGCGTGCGCTGCGTGAACAGTCCTGCTCCCGGGTACGGCGGATCCTGCTTCGTCTGCCGTGGGAACATGACAACGCCTTCAACAGCAGACAGACCTGGTTTGGTATGGATTTTATCGAAACCGTCAGTGCGCTGATGAATGCGAAACCCGGACGCGACCTTTGCTGGCTCCTGACCCGTCATCCGGAAAAGCCGGAATACCACGTGGTGTTATGCGTCAGACAAGAGTATTTCGACGGCCCTGAACTGGATCGGCTGATTCTGGATGCCTGGAGCAACGTACTGGGCTTCGCATCACCGGGTGAAGCAGCACCGTACCAGAAGCAGATCACCCGGGATGTGGTGCTGGACAGTCGTTCACCGGACTGCGAAGACATCCTCAAAGACTTGATCTGGGCGTTCAGTGATTTCGCCCGCGATCGTCGTGGTGTGTGCGATCCGGAAGCCCGTTGCCTCGCCGGTAATCCCGGCTATCCCGGATCTGCAGGACTGTTCTGAAAGCTCAGTTCAGCAGATTCACCAGCATTTGCCCAACCTCCATAAATCTCACAGAGGACATCCTGACTATGTTGACCTCAATAACAGGCCACGACAGTGTATTGCTGCGTGCCGACGATCCCCTGATCGACATGAACTACATCACCAGTTTCACTGGCATGACAGATAAATGGTTTTACAAGCTGATCAGTGAAGGTCATTTCCCTAAACCCATCAAACTGGGGCGCAGCAGCCGCTGGTACAAAAGTGAAGTGGAGCAGTGGATGCAGCAACGAATCGAGGAATCCCGGGGGGCAGCAGCATGAAACGTGTTGTAATGCCGGTACGCTGGCAATGTGCAAAATGCCAGCGCTGGTATTGTGGAACCCGGCCCTGCCCCTGGTGCTGGCGACATTTACGTTCATCTTCTTGCAGACATTCTCCAGTCAGCCTGCAGGTTATAGCTATTCCTGACTGATTCGTCATTCTATTCTTATTGATTATAACTGGCATTACACCGGTGCCGGAGTGTTTTTCTGTAAGTCTGCGCCGGTTCAGTAAATTAGAAAAGAAACATCTGTCAACGCCAAGATTGTTAGTCGTTACGCCTTATATCACTGGCGCTGACATTTATCTGTTTCAGTGAAGCATGCCCACAGATTGAGTTATTAAGTTGTGGAAGAACAGCTCTGCCCCGCCTGCTTCTCTCCTTTCAGAAGCCAGTATGTTGCCATGCCCCGTCTTAATGGTGAGCGCTGAACCATACCTGCTTTTTCCAGTAATAACAGGTAATAGCGGGCCTGGTAATCCGTTACCGCCAGCGCCTCCGCAATTTCTGCCGTTTTCCCTCCATCATGCCTGTTCAGAAATTCCAGTATTTCATTCTTCATATATTCACTCATCTCACTGTAACAAAGTTTCTTCGAATAATAAAAATCATGCTTTCTGTTATCAACGGAAAGGTATTTTTATTCTCTGTGTTTGCTGTGTTTGCTGTGTTTGCTGTGTTTGCTGTGTTTGTTCAATTTAGTGAATTTGCTTTTTGTTGACTTTATTTGATGTGTATCACATTTTGTGTGTTATTTTTCTGTGAAAAGAAAGTCCGTAAAAATGCATTTAGACGATCTTTTATGCTGTAAATTCAATTCACCATAATGTTTTTATCTGAGTGTATTCTTGTTGTTGGTGTTTTACTCTAGTTTGATTTTGTTTTATGGGTTAAAAGATCGTTTAAATCAATATTTACAACATAAAAAACTAAATTTAACTTATTGCGTGAAGAGTATTTCCGGGCCGGAAGCATATATCCAGGGGCCCGACAGAAGGGGGAAACATGGCGCATCATGAAGTCATCAGTCGGTCAGGAAATGCGTTTTTGCTGAATATACGCGAGAGCGTGCTGTTGCTCGGCTCTATGTCTGAAATGCATTTTTTTTACTGATAGGTATTTCTTCTATTCACAGTGACAGGGTCATTCTGGCTATGAAGGACTATCTGGTAGGTGGGCACTCCCGTAAGGAGGTCTGCGAGAAATACCAGATGAATAATGGGTATTTCAGTACAACACTGGGGAGACTTATACGGCTGAATGCTCTTGCAGCAAGGCTTGCACCTTATTATACAGATGAGTCATCGGCATTTGACTAAATTATGGCATTCCGGAGTTTCTGGAAGATAAAAAAAGAAGCCCTTATCAGAAAGCAGACAGGTTATATCAGTATTCTGTCGATAAATAACCTGCCCTGAAATACGAGAATATTATTTGTATTGATCTGGTTATTAAAGGTAATCGGGTCATTTTAAATTGCCAGATATCTCTGGTGTGTTCAGTAATGAAAAAGAGGTTGTTATTTATGATTAAGTCGGTTATTGCCGGTGCGGTAGCTATGGCAGTGGTGTCTTTTGGTGCATATGCTGCTCCAACTATTCCTCAGGGGCAGGGTAAAGTAACTTTTAACGGAACTGTTGTTACTGCTCCATGCGGCATTTCTCAGAAATCAGCTGATCAGTCTATTGATTTTGGGCAGCTTTCAAAAAGCTTCCTTGCGGCAGGAGGTGTATCCAAACCAATGAATTTAGATATTGAATTGGTTAATTGTGATATCACTTCATTTAAGGGGGTGGGAGGAAACCAGGCAGCAAAAAAAGGGACTGTGAACCTGGCTTTTACTGGCCCAATAGTTGCTAATCATAAGGAGGAGTTAGATACCAGCGGGGGGACAGGTACTGCAATTGTAGTTCAGGCTGCAGGTAAAAACGTTTCTTTCGATGGGGTTGCAGGTGACGCTTATCCCCTGAAAGATGGAGATAATGTGCTGCATTATACTGCTGTTGTTAAGAAGTCGTCAGCCGCTGGTGCCACTGTTACTGAAGGTGCCTTCTCAGCAGTTGCGAATTTCAACCTGACTTATCAGTAATACTGATAATCCGGTCTGATAAACAGCGGATTTTTCCGCTGTTTATTTCTCAGGGTATTTATCATGAGACTGCGATTCTCTGTTCCACTTTTCTTTTTTGGCTGTGTGTTTGTTCATGGTGTTTTTGCCGGTCCGTTTCCTCCGCCCGGCATGTCCCTTCCTGAATACTGGGGAGAAGAACACGTATGGTGGGACGGCAGGGCTGCTTTTCATGGTGAGGTTGTCAGACCTGCCTGTACTCTGGCGATGGAAGACGCCTGGCAGATTATCGATATGGGGGAAACCCCGGTTCGGGATTTACAGAATGTTTTTTCCGGACCTGAAAGAAAATTCAGCCTCCGGCTCAGGAACTGTGAATTTAACAGTCAGGGTGGGAACCTTTTCTCTGATTCCCGGATAAGGGTGACTTTCGATGGCGTCCGGGGTGAAACGCCGGATAAGTTTAATTTATCCGGTCAGGCAAAAGGAATTAATCTGCAGATAGCTGATGCCAGGGGAAATATTGCCCGGGCAGGGAAAGTAATGCCTGCAATACCATTGACGGGTAATGAAGAAGCGCTGGATTACACCCTCAGAATTGTGCGAAACGGAAAAAAACTTGAAGCCGGAAATTATTTTGCCGTGCTGGGATTCCGGGTCGATTATGAGTGAGTCACTCCGGTGAGATGTCCGGTTATTTATCTTTTTTGTGAATCTGGTGATGCGTGGAATGAAAGACAGAATACCTTTTGCAGTCAACAATATTACCTGTGTGATATTGTTGTCTCTGTTTTGTAACGCAGCCAGTGCCGTTGAGTTTAATACAGATGTACTTGACGCGGCGGACAAGAAAAATATTGACTTCACCCGTTTTTCAGAAGCCGGTTATGTTCTGCCGGGGCAATATCTTCTGGATGTGATTGTTAACGGGCAAAGTATTTCTCCCGCATCGTTACAGATTTCATTTGTTGAACCTCAGTCGTCAGGAGATAAGGCAGAAAAAAAATTGCCACAGGCCTGTCTGACATCAGATATGGTCAGACTGATGGGGTTAACAGCAGAATCTCTGGATAAAGTTGTTTACTGGCATGATGGTCAGTGTGCGGATTTTCATGGGTTGCCGGGAGTGGATATTCGTCCTGATACCGGAGCGGGCGTATTACGCATCAATATGCCGCAGGCCTGGCTTGAGTATTCTGATGCCACCTGGCTGCCTCCCTCACGCTGGGACGACGGCATTCCCGGACTGATGCTGGATTATAACCTCAACGGGACGGTTTCCCGTAATTATCAGGGAGGAGACTCTCATCAGTTCAGTTATAACGGGACTGTGGGGGGGAATCTGGGGCCCTGGCGCCTGCGGGCTGACTATCAGGGAAGCCAGGAGCAGAGCCGCTACAACGGGGAAAAAACGACAAACAGAAATTTCACATGGAGTCGCTTTTATCTGTTCCGTGCCATTCCACGATGGCGGGCAAACCTGACGCTGGGCGAGAATAATATCAACTCAGATATATTCCGGTCATGGAGTTATACGGGAGCCAGCCTGGAAAGCGATGACCGGATGCTGCCACCCAGACTGCGAGGCTATGCACCGCAGATTACCGGGATTGCGGAGACTAATGCCCGTGTTGTGGTGTCGCAGCAGGGACGGGTGCTGTACGACTCGATGGTCCCCGCAGGGCCATTCAGTATTCAGGACCTGGACAGTTCAGTTCGCGGACGTCTTGATGTTGAGGTTATTGAACAGAACGGACGGAAGAAAACCTTTCAGGTCGATACGGCCTCGGTTCCTTATCTGACGCGTCCGGGACAGGTCCGGTATAAACTTGTCTCCGGTCGTTCCCGCGGATACGGGCATGAGACCGAAGGGCCTGTATTTGCGACCGGAGAGGCGTCCTGGGGGCTCAGTAACCAGTGGTCGCTGTATGGCGGGGCTGTGCTTGCCGGTGATTATAATGCACTGGCAGCCGGTGCCGGCTGGGACCTGGGTGTGCCGGGGACCCTTTCCGCTGATATCACGCAGTCAGTAGCCCGTATTGAGGGAGAGAGAACGTTTCAGGGAAAATCCTGGCGTCTTAGCTACTCCAAACGGTTTGATAATGCGGATGCCGACATTACGTTCGCCGGGTATCGTTTCTCAGAGCGAAACTATATGACCATGGAGCAGTACCTGAACGCCCGCTACCGTAATGATTACAGCAGTCGGGAAAAAGAGATGTATACCGTTACGCTGAATAAAAACGTGGCGGACTGGAACACCTCTTTTAACCTGCAGTACAGCCGTCAGACATACTGGGACATACGGAAAACGGACTATTATACGGTGAGCGTCAACCGCTACTTTAATGTTTTCGGACTGCAGGGAGTGGCGGTTGGATTGTCAGCCTCAAGGTCTAAATATCTGGGGCGTGATAACGATTCTGCTTACCTGCGTATATCCGTGCCGCTGGGAACGGGGACAGCGAGCTACAGTGGCAGTATGAGTAATGACCGTTATGTGAATATGGCCGGCTACACTGACACGTTCAATGACGGTCTGGACAGCTACAGCCTGAACGCCGGCCTTAACAGTGGCGGTGGACTGACATCGCAACGTCAGATTAATGCCTATTACAGTCATCGTAGTCCGCTGGCAAATTTGTCCGCGAATATTGCATCCCTGCAGAAAGGATATACGTCTTTCGGCGTCAGTGCTTCCGGTGGGGCAACAATTACCGGAAAAGGTGCGGCGTTACATGCAGGGGGAATGTCCGGTGGAACACGTCTTCTTGTTGACACGGATGGTGTGGGAGGTGTACCGGTTGATGGCGGGCAGGTGGTGACAAATCGCTGGGGAACGGGCGTGGTGACTGACATCAGCAGTTATTACCGGAATACAACCTCTGTTGACCTGAAGCGCTTACCGGATGATGTGGAAGCAACCCGTTCTGTTGTGGAATCGGCGCTGACAGAAGGTGCCATTGGTTACCGGAAATTCAGCGTGCTTAAAGGGAAACGTCTGTTTGCAATACTGCGTCTTGCTGATGGCTCTCAGCCCCCGTTTGGTGCCAGTGTAACCAGTGAAAAAGGCCGGGAGCTGGGCATGGTGGCCGACGAAGGCCTTGCCTGGCTGAGTGGCGTGACGCCGGGGGAAACCCTGTCGGTAAACTGGGATGGAAAAATACAGTGTCAGGTAAATGTACCGGAGACAGCAATATCTGACCAGCAGTTATTGCTTCCCTGTACGCCTCAGAAATAAATGAAAGTCCGGAATATTAACGGCTGATGAATACGGTTATGCCATTTTCCGGACCAGGTGAAATTACAGAATGTGGAAATTAAGTATGATTCGAAAAAAGATTCTGATGGCTGCCATCCCCCTGTTTGTTATATCCGGGGCAGACGCTGCTGTTTCGCTGGACAGAACCCGCGCGGTGTTTGACGGGAGTGAGAAGTCAATGACGCTTGATATCTCCAATGATAACAAACAACTTCCCTATCTTGCTCAGGCATGGATAGAAAATGAAAATCAGGAAAAAATTATTGCAGGGCCGGTTATTGCCACCCCTCCGGTTCAGCGCCTTGAGCCGGGTGCGAAAAGCATGGTCAGGCTGAGTACCACACCGGATATCAGTAAACTTCCTCAGGACAGGGAATCACTGTTTTATTTTAATCTCCGGGAAATACCGCCGAGGAGTGAAAAGGCCAATGTACTGCAGATAGCCTTACAGACCAAAATAAAGCTTTTTTATCGCCCGGCAGCAATTAAAACCAGACCAAATGAAGTATGGCAGGACCAGTTAATTCTGAACAAAGTCAGCGGTGGGTATCGTATTGAAAACCCGACCCCCTATTATGTCACTGTTATTGGTCTGGGAGGAAGTGAAAAGCAGGCAGAGGAAGGTGAGTTTGAAACCGTGATGCTGTCTCCCCGTTCAGAGCAGACAGTAAAATCGGCAAATTATAATACCCCTTATCTGTCTTATATTAACGACTATGGTGGTCGCCCGGTACTGTCGTTTATCTGTAATGGCAGCCGTTGCTCTGTGAAAAAAGAGAAATAATGTACCGCAATAACGGTTAAATGCGGGTGGGATATTATGGTTGTGAATAAAACAACAGCAGTACTGTATCTTATTGCACTGTCGCTGAGTGGTTTCATCCATACTTTCCTGCGGGCTGAAGAGCGGGGTATATACGATGACGTCTTTACTGCAGATGAGTTGCATCATTACCGGATAAATGAACGGGGGGGACGCACCGGAAGCCTGGCAGTCAGTGGTGCACTGCTGTCCTCACCCTGCACGCTGGTGAGTAATGAGGTGCCGTTAAGCCTCCGGCCGGAGAATCACTCTGCGGCAGCCGGAGCTCCTCTGATGCTGAGGCTGGCAGGATGTGGGGACGGTGGTGCACTTCTGCCCGGAAAACGGGGCGTTGCGATGACAGTCTCCGGCTCACTGGTAACCGGTCCCGGAACCGGAAGTGCTTTACTTCCTGACCGTAAGCTATCCGGCTGTGACCATCTTGTTATACATGATGGTGATACCTTTTTACTGTGCCGGCCTGACCGGCGGCAGGAGGATATGCTGGCAGCCTGGAGGAAAAGGGTGGCACAGGAGGGTGAGTATTCTGATGCCAGGAGCAATCCGGCCATGCTGCGTCTGAGCATAAAATATGAGTAAGGGAATGTGATGATAAAAAGCACAGGCGCTCTTTTACTGTTTGCCGCACTGTCTGCCGGGCAGGCAATAGCCTCAGATGTGGCATTCAGGGGTAATCTGCTTGACAGACCCTGCCATGTGTCCGGTGACAGTCTGAATAAACATGTCGTCTTCAAAACCCGGGCGTCCAGGGATTTCTGGTATCCGCCCGGACGTTCGCCGACAGAGTCGTTTGTCATCAGGCTGGAAAACTGCCATGCAACAGCAGTTGGCAAAATTGTGACACTGACCTTTAAGGGGAGGGAGGAGGCGGCCCTCCCGGGCCATCTGAAGGTAACCGGAGTGAATTCCGGCCGGTTAGGCATTGCACTGCTGGACACCGATGGCAGCAGTCTGCTGAAACCCGGCACCTCCCATAACAAAGGCCAGGGAGAAAAGGTTACCGGAAACAGTCTTGAGCTTCCTTTCGGCGCGTATGTTGTGGCAACGCCGGAAGCCCTGCGGACGAAGAGTGTGGTACCCGGTGATTATGAAGCAACAGCCACGTTTGAATTAACATATCGTTAGCAAAATTTTTGTACAGGATATTTCAGATGAAAAAGATAAGAGGTTTGTGTCTTCCGGTAATACTGGGGGCAGTGTTAATGTCTCAGCATGCACATGCAGCTGATAATCTGACCTTTAAAGGAAAACTGATTATTCCAGCCTGTACTGTAACAAAGGCAGAGGTTGACTGGGGAAATGTAGAGATTCAGAAGCTGGTACAGAGTGGCGGAAATCAGAAAGACTTTACCGTCGACATGAACTGCCCCTATAGCCTGGGAACCATGAAAGTTACAATAACATCAAATGGTCAGACCGGTAATTCGATACTGGTGCCTGATACTTCAACCGCTTCTGGTGATGGGCTGCTCATTTATCTTTACAATAGTAATAACAGTGGTATTAGTAACGCTGTCACTTTAGGGAGTCAGTTTACGCCCGGAAAAATCACAGGAACAGCACCAGCCAGAAAGATTACTCTTTACGCAAAACTTGGATATAAAGGAAATATGCAGAGTTTGAAGGCGGGAACATTTTCTGCAACAGCAACGCTGGTTGCATCATATTCGTAATGCTATCAGTTAAAATACGCCGATTTTATATCTCATAAAATAAAATATTTTCTGTACCGCTCTCCGGAGGGGGAATGGCTCGTTTATCATTATTTATATCGTTGCTTCTGACATCGGTCGCTGTACTGGCTGATGTGCAGATTAACATCAGGGGAAATGTTTATATCCCCCCATGCACCATTAATAACGGGCAGAATATTGTTGTCGATTTTGGGAATATTAATCCTGAGCACGTGGACAACTCACGTGGTGAAATCACAAAAACCATAAGCATATCCTGTACGTATAAGAGTGGCTCACCCTGGATAAAGGTCACAGGTAATGCAATGGCTGGGCAGACTAATGTACTGGCAACAAATATAGCCAATTTTGGTATAGCGTTGTATCAGGGAAAAGGAATGTCAACACCTCTTACATTAGGTAATGGTTCAGGAAATGGTTACAGAGTGACAGCAGGTCTGGACACAGCACGTTCAACGTTCACCTTTACTTCAGTGCCCTTTCGTAATGGCAGCAGGACACTGAATGGCGGGGATTTCCGGACCACGGCCAGTATGAGCATGATTTATAACTGAGTCATACCTAAATGAATAACTGTAATTACGGAAGTGATTTCTGATGAAAAAATGGTTCCCAGCTTTGTTATTTTCCTTGTGTGTGTCTGGTGAGTCCTCTGCATGGAATAATATTGTCTTTTACTCCCTTGGAGACGTTAACTCTTATCAGGGAGGGAATGTGGTGATTACTCAAAGGCCACAATTTATAACTTCGTGGCGCCCGGGCATTGCTACGGTAACCTGGAATCAGTGTAATGGTCCTGGGTTCGCTGATGGCTCCTGGGCTTACTACAGGGAGTATATTGCGTGGGTAGTATTCCCCAAAAAGGTTATGACCCAAAATGGATATCCCTTATTTATTGAGGTTCATAATAAAGGTAACTGGAGTGAGGAGAATAGTGGTGACAATGACAGCTATTTTTTTCTCAAGGGGTATAAGTGGGATGAGCGGGCCTTTGATGCAGGTAATTTGTGTCAGAAACCAGGAGAAACAACTCGTCTGACTGAGAAATTTGACGATATTATTTTTAAAGTCGCCTTACCTGCAGATCTTCCTTTAGGGGATTATTCTGTTAAAATTCCATACACTTCCGGCATGCAGCGTCATTTCGCGAGTTACTTGGGGGCCCGTTTTAAAATCCCATACAATGTGGCCAAAACCCTCCCAAGAGAGAATGAAATGTTATTCTTATTTAAGAATATCGGCGGATGCCGTCCTTCTGCACAGTCTCTGGAAATAAAGCATGGTGATCTGTCTATTAATAGCGCTAATAATCATTATGCGGCTCAGACTCTTTCTGTGTCTTGCGATGTGCCTGCAAATATTCGTTTTATGCTGTTAAGAAATACAACTCCGACATACAGCCATGGTAAGAAATTTTCGGTTGGTCTGGGGCATGGCTGGGACTCCATTGTTTCAGTTAACGGGGTGGACACAGGAGAGACAACGATGAGATGGTACAAAGCAGGTACACAAAGCCTGACCATCGGCAGTCGCCTCTATGGTGAATCTTCAAAGATACAACCAGGAGTACTATCTGGTTCAGCAACGCTGCTCATGATATTGCCATAAATGGTTTATCCGGAGCCGGATAGAGTGTTGTGGATATCTGGGATGCCCCGGGAAGTCACCTTTCAGCCACTTCATTTATGGATTATACGCGGCCTGCACTGAGTTACGTCCATGTAGCTCATCTGACGTTCAGCCGCTTTATCTCGTGCTGTTCTGGTCTCAATACTTCCATGCCGTTGCAATTACCTCTTAAACCATTCCTTACCATTTTCATGTCTTCGATAAGAAATCTTCATCATGCATGATCGATTTTGTCGATCGATTCGATCGAATTTTCTCTTTTTACCCTGTCTTTTGCATGGTTTTAAAATAAGCAACCTTCTTTATCGTGCGGGTAAGAACCAACGGAGATGATTGAAATGAAAAAGGTTATTGTTGTTTCAGCGCTTGCTATGGCGGGCGTATTTTCAGCCCAGGCTCTGGCTGATAGGGGTAAAACAGGCTTTTATGTGACCGGTAAAGCTGGTGCTTCGGTTGTGACTCAGACTGACCAGCGCTTCCGTCAGGACTTTGGGGATGATGTTTATAAGTATAAGGGCGGTGATAAAAACGATACTGTATTTGGTGCAGGCCTTGCGGTGGGCTATGATTTTTATCAACATTACAATGTTCCTGTGCGCACGGAAGTGGAATTCTATGGCCGCGGAGCTGCAGACTCCCATTATACACTGGATACATGGCATTCTCCGATGGGGGATGGTGGTCGGGAAGACACACAGAACAGGCTCAGTGTGAATACCCTGATGGTGAATACGTATTATGACTTCAGAAACAGCAGTGCATTCACTCCATGGGTGTCTGTTGGACTGGGTTATGCACGGATACATCATAAGGCAA
>OCAO01000541.1_pt1 | contig 11912 bp, 16 predicted proteins | sample 1477151 | NCBI WGS metagenome assembly OCAO01 (sample SAMEA2580298, study PRJEB22360) | human gut metagenome | biome: human gut; feature: human-associated habitat; material: faeces | place: Denmark | collected 2008/2010 | reverse complement strand
TAGCATGTTTGAGGTTTATATGCTACTTTTTTATTTAAAATTATACTGGTAAAATGTCAATAAAAATCCAATGGTAAATTTTCTTAAATTAATGCACAAGTCAAGTTATTATATTTATCTTATCTTAACGTTAGCTTAACGGATATAGTATTTTTTACAACAAATTAAATATATCAGTAAAAAAATCTGTATCACTTAAGCTTAAATTCATATTAAAAATTTTAATAATTCATCCCCTTTATTTATTATTATGGTAAAATAGCAAATAAATGCAATAGAGGAGCAGATTAAAATGATAAAATTAAATATAAGAAAAGCCGTGACATTTTCATTAGTAACAGCCTGCTTATTTTCATTAACTCCAATGAAAACCAATGCTGCATGGAAAAAAGATACTACAGGCTGGTGGTATACAGTAAATAATTCATATTATAGAGGCTGGAAAGAAATCGATGGAAAATGGTATTATTTTTACTCTAATGGATATATGGCTCATGATACAATAATTGGTGGATATAAGCTATGATCTGATGGTGCCTGGATTACAAATACATTAAATAATTCTAATAAATCAACTGAATCAAAAATTACTGAGGTTACTGTTGGAAATGCTCAGGAATTTGTTAATTCTATAGGCTCCAATAAAAAAATCATATTAAAACCAGGAGTATATAATTTATCAGATGTAAAACAAATTAATAATTCAGATTCTGGTGTAAAGTATATACCAGTAGATGATGGTGATGAATTGAATATAATAGGAATTCATGATCTTACTATTGAATGTGCAGAGGCAGGTAAAGTAGAAATTAAAGTAGCTCCACGTTTTGCTAATATAATGAATTTTTCTAACGCCAAAAATATTACTATAAAAAATATTGTTGCAGGCCATACACCAGCAAAATATGAATGTAATGCAGGAGTATTGAAATTTACTAATAGTAATAATATTTCAATTGCAAACTCACATCTATATGGCTGCGGAAGTATTGGATTGGACTTACACAATGTAAGTAAACTTGAAGCATCAAATTGTTTAATAGATCATTGTTCTTTGCGTGCAATACAGATTTATGATTCTTCAGATATTAAATTTGTAGAAAATAAAATCATTGATCATGAAGCCTATAGTAATATAGTAATGATAGATGGTGGAAAAGGTATTACATTTGAGAAATGTGAATTTGCAAATAATAATAATTTCATGTGGAGTTTTATAGAAACCTCAAACAAATCAGATATATTGTTTGATTCATGTGTAATTAAGAATAATTCAAAATCATCAAGTTCAGAATTCAATGATGAAAATATATGCTTATTTAAAACAACAGACTACTTTGGTAAATGTGACAGTAAAATAACAGTAAGAAACTCAGAAATAACTAAGAACACATGTGATTCTTTAGTAGACAATAAAGAAAGTGTTAAATTTGATGATTGTACTATTAATAATAACACTTTTAGCAAATAATCTAAAAATAATTTATAACTCAAATAATAGCTCTGTTCTCTGCTCTTATATAAATATATCTCCTAAATAATAAAAAGGCAGGATGAAATTCAAATATCTTCCCTGCCTTTAAAAATAATTAATTAACATGTAAAAACATTTCATAATTTTCTATTTTATCCTCTCTATTGGTATCTTTTAGCCATGTATTGTACTTCAAAATATATTTTTCTAACTGTTCAAGCTTTAAATTATTAATTTGTTTACCTTTACATTCTGCATACATATTAATCTTAATTATATTTCCCATCTTCTCACCTCTCTTTCAATTCCTCATATCTAATAATAATCCATTTTTGTGTCAGCATTTTGTCAAATTAGTAAACCTTTACTTAACATTCTTAATTTTTTCGATTTTAAAAAAATTAAGAATGTTAAGTCATTTTATAAAAAAATAACAAGTAAAAATTAGCTTATTATATATGTTCTAATTAACAATTTACAATGATGGTTGAAATCTTTTCAAGATTTCTTAAATTTATATGTAAATCAATTATTGGAACTTATATATACTACTTTTGAAATTAATTTAATTAATCACAATTTATATTAATTATATCCATAATTATATTATAGCCATATATCAAAATTTTATCTTAAAAATATATAAAATTTTGATATATTTAGCAACTTTATCGTTTTTTCTATTGTAACTTTATTTTTATCCATATAATCTTCTCTAATTCTCTTCTTTTTTATTCAAAGTATCAACCTTTCAACCAATACTCTCAGGTATTTCCTCTATTCCAAGTAATCTAGGGATTCTTTCATTTATTTTTATAGATATTTTTGCAATTTTCATTTGCAGATTTTCAATTATCGTCTTAACTTTGCATATGAAATAATACTCATCATATCCATTTGTAATTACTGCAATAGGATTAAAATCCCATCCATTTATTCCATCAACTGCTTTACTTAATATTTCTTTATCTTCTATTGTAATATCTTTTCTTATTTCCATTTGATTATTTTCATTTATCATACATCAACACCCTTTCTATACTATATATATTAAATAATGTTTATGTCAGGTGTTTGTCAAATAGATTAAGATTTTCTTAACATACTCTTAAGTTCCTTAATTTTTCTTTCAAAATATTAAATATAAGCTTATAATGATTGGTAATATTATTGGTAAATGAAAGGATGAATTTAAATATGTCAGAAAAAATACTAACACTTAAATTATTAAAAGAAACTTTTGCTGTCTGTAGATTAAATAAAAATGAGGTAATTCCTGATTGGATAAATACTAGTGATTTTTATTCTATAACAAAAACAGAAGACGAATTATCAATTGTATGCTCTCAAGAATCTGTTCCAAAAGATATAAAACATGAAGATGATTTTAAAGCTCTCAAAATTGAAGGTCCTCTGGATTTTTCATTAATTGGCATACTATCAAAAATAAGTACTATTCTAGCAAAATCGAAAATAAGTATATTTGCAATTTCTACATATGATACAGATTATATACTTGTTAAAAATACTGATATTCCTCGTACTATAGAAGTACTTTCTAATGAAAACTATGAAATTCTAATTTAAATAATTATCATTTGAGCGAGGTAAATTAAATGTGTATTCCTAATTTACCTCGTTTAAACATTTGAAATAATATTTTTAAAAGTTCACCTTTTAATCTCAAATATCTTAATGTGCTCTTAATTTATCTCACTTCTATATCCTTTTTGTTATCTCTATAACTTAAATAATATTTATCTGCATCTATTATTCTAGCTATTTCTTAAATAAATACATTAACTTCAGAACTTACTTTCCTTTTATCTTTAATATATAGAGCTTTATCATCTATTTGATCAAGGCAAGTTATAGCTAAAGATTTTCTTATTTTAAATTTACTATTTAATGATTTATTAAAGTCTGCCTCAATGTTTTCTTTTAATAAGTCTAAATTTAATAATCCAAATCTTAAAGTTCCTTGATATCTATTAGGTATATTTGTTAAGTCTTCTATTTTTTCATATGGTTTATCTTTTAATTCATCTGGCATTGTACCTGCTCCATGTCTTGTTAAATAGCTTCTTGTAATATATATAGCCTCAATATCAACAGCCTGCCTTGTTTCTTCATCATTAAATTCATCATATAGTAGCTCAATAACATTTTCAATGCCAGTATTTGAAGGTGTTACATGAGGGAAATATTTATAATTTTGATGCAACATTAATCCCTGCTCACCTTCAAATATTAAGGTATCAAAATCATTTGCTATCTTAGAAAAACTTTTAAAATAACAAAAAGCATCACGAATTTTAAAATGGAACCTATAAGATAGATTTTCTTTTATTAGTACCTATCCTATAAGTTCCATTTTATTTATCACATTATGCTTTTTATTATTTATTCTGCTGGAGTTAATACTCCTCCATCATTTAATGTTATAGTTTTGCCTTCAAGCCATGAATTGCTGCTATTGCTGCTATCATAGTATATTGTATTTCCATTATCTTTTATATTATCAAGAGAAGTATCTTCATCAGTTAAAACTGTAACATATGATGTTCCTGTTACATTCCATGTACTATTCTTATCTAATGATATGTCTACTTCTTTTCCAGAATTTGCGCTATTTACTGTAGATTTTAATGTACTAGATTTTAAATTAAGTTTTAAAGTACTTATCTTATCTACTGTTATTAAGCCTTCTAAGTTTTGATTATCCGCATTAAATGTTAAATCTGCTCCATTGGCTCCTTTTGTTCCCCATTCACCATTATTTCCAGTTACATTTAGAAGTTTTCCGCTTCCAAATGAAAGTTCAGTATTTGTTAGGTTAATTACACCTTCTGTATTTGTTACAAAGAACATTGGAGCTGTGCTATATTTACCTGAAGCAGGATCAATAGTAAGTTTTGAATCTGAAGCTGAAAAAGTTCCCACACCATTATCAGCATCTCCTGACATACTCTGATAAACCATTACTCCAGCATCATCAACACCACCTGTACCTCTTCCAATTGCATATCCAGTTAAATCACAATTATTTAATTCAATTGAATTTTTGCCTTCTATAACAGCAATAGAAGATCCTGTGGCCTTACCTTTACTATCAGAAACATTTATATCTCCTGTTGAATAAACACATGGTGAACCTTCTCCAGATGTATTAAGAGTGCTATTATTCACACTAACAGTTCCCTCTCCTCTGTCAGTAGCAACTGCTGCGCTATGTGCCCCAGCTGTGCTTATCTTAACATTATCAGCATTAATTTCACCTTGATAAGTAGCATCTAGTCCTCTCGAATGGTCTCCTGTTGTATTTATTACAGAATCTTTAACAGTAACTTTTGTTCCTTCTCCAGTTGAAAATACAGCATTTCCACCAGCTACTGTCGTATTTATATTTACATTATCAAGTGTTGCATTTGAACCTTCATTAGCTAAAAAGCCTGCATTTGCACCAAAGAAATCACTAGCTTCTTCAACTGTCATCTCACCAGATGTCTTGTTCAATTTGGAATCTGAAATTGTTAAAGAACCTCCATTAGTCACTTTTATAGCTGATTCATTTGCCTTCGTAGCTGTAACTTCTTCCTTGCTTTTAGTTTCAGATGTTCCATCAATAGACATTACTGCTGTAGACTCTACTGAACTTCCTTTATCAACATTGAACACACCATTAGGCATTTGTCCATTTTGTCCTCCCTGTGGCATTTCAGGCGGTTTACCATTAGTGTTTTCATTTACAGAATCAGAATTACTATTCACTTTATTCTGCACATTTTCATAATAAGGCGTAGCATATTGTGTTGCAGCATTAGCTACAGTGGCGCTTAATAAACCAGTTCCTATTATAGAAAATACTGAAAATATACCAATTAATCTCTTTACATTTTTAGATACCATACTTAAATCCTCCTAAATTTTACTCAATTGTTATATAGTCTATGGTTTAACAATAGTATTCTTATCTTAACGTTAGCTTAATCCATTGTTGTTAATAAAAATTTTTTCATCTAATACCAATAAGTTTTAAAATAATTTTAAAAAACATTCGACTTCGAGTACCTCTAAAGTTGTACACTCTTTTATGATATATTAATATCAAATATATAAACCAGGTGACAAAGATGCAATATGTAAAATTAAATAATGGTATAGAAATGCCAATGTTAGGGCTTGGTGTATTTCAAATTCATGATGAATTACATATCTTGATAATACGATTTTACAATTTTGCTATTTATTTTTAATTGTTGATAAATTTTATATATATTTTCTTTAATAGTATTACTAATGCATAAATAATAACTATATTAAAGAATAAACTCAATATATTGATATCCATCCCCCTATTTCCATTAAATAGATTATCAAAAAGCATATAACTTCCTTCACTCCCTTGGTATATTGACCAATAGTTACATGGAAATCCAAAGTTATATACTATTAACGTTCCATTTTGTCTTATATTAGCTGGTACAATAAAAGTAACAACAATGAGTAGAAATACACTTAATTTAAACTCATAGGTTTGGATTCGTCTCATTTTATTCACTACTTTCTATAACTTTATTACAAATCTTTTTGAGATTATAAGTTATATTATAACATAAATTGTAAATATATCATGTTCAAGTTTCAAGGAAAATTTTTTTAATTACTACTCAAAATCCATATTTTGTGCATAAAAAATATCACAAAAATCATTTATTATTTTGAATAATGTGATATTAAAAATGGCTGGATACAGCTAAATGATATGATGATACTATGAGTTTGTGTATAAGAAATATATTAAAGTCTTTAAAACTAAATTTATAAACATGAGAGGAGATTTTTCAATGTAAAACGCAATATTATCATTAAAATTATTAAAGGACAGCTTTGCTATATGTAGATTAAAGAGAGATGAAAACATTCTAGATTGGGCATTAAACAATAATAAGAATGAAATAGAAAATTCTATAAGAGTTCTTTCTATTGAAAAATAATATCATTCAATAAATATATCTATTATTAACTTAATTTTATACTACTAATAAGGAATGATTTTTATGTTAAAAACAATATTGAGAGGTTTTACAATTGGACTTGCCTATCTTGCACCTATAGGAATGCAAAATTTATATGTGATAAATAGTGCTCTATGTAGAAAAAGATCTCAAATGTATATGGTTGTATTTACTACAATATTTTTTGATATTTCATTAAGTCTTGCATGCTTCTTTGGTATAGGATTTTTAATGAATAAATTTCCACTATTTAAATTAATAATTCTTTTGGTTGGTTCAATTACAATAATAATGATTGGTATTCAGTTAATTAAAAGTACTCCTTCACTGTACTCTTCAATTAATATAGAAAAAAATTTTATACAAACAACAATTTCTTGTTTTTTAGTTACATGGGCTAATCCTCAAGCTCTTCTTGATAGTACTTTGCTTTTTGGCGGACTTAGCACAACTCTTCCATCACATATGACATCATATTTTATCTTTGGAGTATGTATTTCATCTTTTATGTGTTTTTTTTGCCTTGGAAGCATTGTCAGTATATTTAGGAAATCATTTAATGAAAAAACTTTAAAGATTATTAACATGGTCTGCGGTTCTGTAATTATTTATTATGGAATTAAGCTTGCCTATAATTTTTTAAAGCTTATTTTATAAATTTTATTAATCTTTAAGTCAGTATTCTAAATCCTGCATTTTGTATGAATACCCAATAGCAAATGAAATCGTGTTTTTGCAAAATGACATAAGTGAAGTTTCATTAAAATTCTTAAGTTCTAAAATTCTTAAGAATTTAAGAATTTATATTCTTTTTCATATAGTATCTCTTGTGATTTTCTGGGCACTGATCTAAGACTCCAAATATCTCGTAACCTTGCTTTAAATAAAAATCTTTTGCTTGAAAATCAAATGTATCTAAGTGAATTAATTTACACTTATTTCCTTTTGCTATCATCTCAATTTCTTCTAAAAGCTTTCTTCCCAGTCCCTTATTTCTATATTTATCATCAACAAATAAAGAATCTATATATAAACAGTTCCAGCAATACATTTTGCTATTTATCCCTGCAATGATTCCTCCATGATTATCTTTAATAACTCTGTTTATCCATATGAATGATTTTTTCTGAGTATTGGGCACCTTAGATAAATTGTAATTTATCAGCTTATCTATTATTAACTCTGATTCTTTGTCACTACTTTTTTCAATATTATATTTTTCCATATTATATCTCCTAATATATATCTAATTCATACTAACTTAAATTTAGTATACTTTTTTCTTACTATTTTTAAAGATCCACACAATTATAATTAGATGTATATTGTGGTTTTAATCTTGTAAGCAATTATGACACTTTTTTTCTACGTACATAACTATATATTTAAACATAAAAAATAAAGAGGTAAATTAAACATCCCTGCCTAATTTACCTCTTTATTTTTTATTATTGTGCTTGCAAAAACTCTTCATAAGTTTCAACCTTATCCTCTCTATTAGTTTGCTTTAGCCACTTATTATATTGCATAATCTTTTTTTCTACATTTTTTAAACAAATCTTTTTATTATGCGCCTTTTTAGTTTCTGCATACAAGTTTATTTTCATTATATTTCCCATTTTCTCACCCCCTTTTATATATAATACAATTCGTTTTTTATATTTCGGTACTAAAATTTAAAAAAATAATAAAATAGTACGTTTAAATTATTATACATCGTACTATCTCATTATTCTAGTAGAAATTTTTTCTATACTTGTTGATAAATATGATTCTATTCATAATTCTGACATTTTTCGAGAGGTGAATGTCACCTATTAGTTATATACTTTGCTCAAATGCAAATACATCATTAGGATCATATTTAGTTTTTATAAATTTCAGCTTTTCATAATTATCACCATAATATTCATGTTTATAATCTTCAAGCTCTACTAATGGGAAATTAATAAATGATCCTTTTGTTATAGATTTTATGTATTTAAATTTTTCTAATATCCATTCTATGTTTTCTTTTTTATATTTATCTTCTTCAAATACACTTTGGAAGCCCATTATAAATTTTGCATCTCTATAATAAAAAGCACCATCTTCTTTGGTTTTATTAATTACTGCACCGCCAAGTCCATAAAATGTTACAGCTGCATAAACTGCTCCATTTGCAGCATTATCTAAAATTTTAATTATCTCTTTTATTTCTTCTTCTGAATAGTCATTATAAATAAATCTTCCTGTTGATTTATATTTTTCATAATCTGCATGGCTGTCTTGAATTATTCTATTTGCTTCAAATATACTTGTATATGTTAAATTTAAAGTTTCATCATAACATAAATCTATAAGTGGTCTTAAAATATTGTGAGCTTCTTCTTTTTCACCATAATATAATCCAATTAGCTTTATTCCTCTTCCTTTTTTCTTTGAATTATAAATTGCCATCTTAAAATTAACCTTATTATCTAGATTTTTAAACATATCTTGATAAGTTTTTACTACAGTTACTTGCCTATCAGATTCCAAATTAAAATACTCAAGATCAATTAAAGTTACATTTTCAACTTTTTCTTTAAGCTTAAATGTCATAGAAACTACAACTCCAAAGTTTCCACCACCACATCCTTTGCTTGCCCAAAATAAGTCTTTATTTATATGTTCATTTGCAATAATTATGTCACCTTTATAATCTACAAACTCTACTTCGATTAAGCTATCACATGCTAGTCCTAAAAATCTGCTTGAATATCCCCAGCCTCCACCAAGTGTGAAACCTGCAACTCCTACTGTAGGGCATCCTCCACCTGGAAATGCATATCCTTTTGAACATAGGATTTTACATGCTTCTCTATTTGTTACTCCACCCTCTAATGTTACCTTTTTATTTTCTTCATCTAAATCTATTTTTTTCATTTGGCTTACATCAAGTACAATCAAATCATTTCCTGTTGAATATCCCTCATAGTTATGAGCACCACTTCTTATTCTGAACTCAACTTTATTCTCTCTGCACCACTTTATATTTTTTGAAACTTCTTCTTTATTAAAACAATAAACAATTGCTTTTGGATAAGCATCAATTGCTCTATTCCATGACAATCTGCATTCTTCATAATCTATATTATCTTTTAAAATAATTTTTCCTTCTAATTGATTTAAATTTAAATTTATATTATCCATATTTTTCTCCATAATCTATATTTCAATATCACAGCTATTAATTTTCTCTTCTCTTATTCTATAATTAGAATCGCACTTTGGATTTTTACATACTCTTTCAATAACTATATATGCTCCATCATACTTACGTTCTCTCTCCAAAAGCACTCCGCACTTTGGACATTTATCTGGTAAACTACATCCACATACCATATTCATTCCTCCATATAAGTAAATATTGATTTACTTATACTATACACTTTTTCTACAATTTTTTTATAATAAACTGTCTTTTATAATTTCTTCTATAAAATTTCTTATTATTTCTACTTTTTCAATATCCTCAACAAGAAAATCTACACTTTCATAATCCAAATCAACTATCATAGTAAACTTTATGTCCTTATATATGTAATCTGATGCAGCAATATAAACCATATCTCTTGTTTCAATATATTTTACTTCTTTATTGTATTTAAGCTTTTCTAGAAAAAACTTATATTCACTATATTCTGCATTCATATCATTAAGCCATTTATATTGCTTACATGGTATAAATCTTTTTGAATCATCTTTATCTAGTTCTGTGAATCTTTCTTCCTTCATAGTTTTTACATCCTTTAATTTATAAATATTTTAATAATGGTATTATAATTTATTTTCAACGCTCCTAAAAGACCTTAATAAATTTTGAACATAGCTCTTTATTAATTATTCACTATAATTTACAACTTACTTCACTCATTTCTTATATAGATTATACAACATAAATTTGCTATTCTTAAATTTTTTAAGTATTTTACTTAACTCCATAAAACATTATTACTTTAATTTTATGCAGTTTAACTGTCATTATTTTGATTTTTCATATCATAAATGTTGTTTAAATAAAATAAACTATATTGAATAAATAAAAAATTTAATTCAGTATAACTTGGTCTAATTCAAAATTCTTCTTTTGAATATTCATAAAAATCTATCCTCAGTTTAAAGATATTTTATATCCTTAGGATATTCTTTTTCTAATTCTAAATTTGTATTATTAATTATAGTATCTAAAAAAATCTGTTTATTTTCAATAAGTTTAAAAGAAAATATTGGAATCAATAAATCTTCATTATTAACTGTTCTTACAAGTATGTAATTATCTACTGAATGTATACTCTTAATAGAATTCCAATTATAAATTTTCACTACAAATTTAGTGTTAACTTTTAATCCTTCCTCTACAAAAGTTAATTTAGTTTGTTCAAATAAATTTTGATATTTATCAAAAGAATATATTTTAAAAAACTTTTTTCTAAGCTTATGCATAATAATCTTTTTTCTAAATAACATAATTATAAACGAAAATACTATATATATTACAATTGATAATGGATCTTTAATAAGAGCAATTGCAACTAAAAAACCTAATAAAATAACTAAAATAATAAAAATAAAATTAAAAATCATCTGATATTTAAAAACTTTAGTTTCCTCAACATGTCCCATATGAAAATCTATTAATTCTTCCTTTGAAATAGTATAGTCTATCTCCGTCAAATAAACACCTTCTATCTTAAAAATTAATTAAACAATAAAAAAATCATAAATACAAATTTAGCAAAATATAACAATACCTTTTAAAAATTATATTACTTTTCAGATTAATATTCAATAAATAACATATATATTTCTATTTTTTTAAATTATTGCCTTAATAAAAATTAAATGGTATTATTTAGCATATGCTGTTTTAGGGAGGAATCTAATGAAAAGAATACAATTAATAATACTTCCACTTATAATATACGCATTTATAACTGAATGTAATAAAGCTCAAATTAATAATGAAGACAAGCAAACTAATAATAAATCTGCACAAACTTCGAAAGCAAATGATAATAAAGAAAATAAAAAGTCTACAGAGACCAATAGCAAAAATGATAACTCAATAAATGATGAAATATTTTTTTGTGATTGGACCATCACCGGTACAGCAGCTTCTGGCCCTATAACAATTTATAGTACTGAAGATATTAAAAAAATAATAGTTACAAAAATATATTATTGAGTTGATCCTTTTTTTAATAACATATTTTTCTCTCCTTTTTAATTCAATTATCTTTTACATTAGGGATTTTATTAATTAAAAGTCATATAATCTTTCAACTGTTATACTGTGCCTTTTTACCTAGTATTGTTTAAAATTGGAAATAAAAATTTAAATAGTCAGGACCACCCGTAAAACGGGTGGCTTGCTCTGCGCCTATAAGGCTTTGTTA
>OCAO01000534.1_pt1 | contig 12053 bp, 7 predicted proteins | sample 1477151 | NCBI WGS metagenome assembly OCAO01 (sample SAMEA2580298, study PRJEB22360) | human gut metagenome | biome: human gut; feature: human-associated habitat; material: faeces | place: Denmark | collected 2008/2010 | reverse complement strand
ATTGCGCTTAGTTCGGGGCGTGGCCAACCCCCGCAACAAAGCCGGTGACGCAGCTGATCGCGCTGCCGTTTTCGATTCTCACGTTCGGGCTGCTGTATCTGGTCATCAACTGGCTGTTCATGCGGCTCGCCTCATGGTTGGCAATCAGTCTGTTCGGTGTTGGCGTGCTGGTGCACGGGTTCTGGTGGGCGGTGCTCGGCTCTCTCATCATGTCCATTGTCTCGGGGATCGTCGGCAGCATCGTGCGCGATTGAGCGTCGGCGTACATCCGGCATGATGGTCGGATTTCGGGCCTCGCATGATTGCCTGGCCGCGAGCCGACGGCGTTCGCGGACACCCCGGTTCCGTCGGCCACACACCGTGATAGGATATGCACCGAAGTCAAGGCGATGATCCGTTATCAGCGGGGAGTCTTCGGAAGAAAAGCTTCATGACGGTCGATCGAACGTCGACGGCACGAAGCTGAGTAGAACCGACGGGATCGGCCCGTCACAGCCGAACACAAGCGGTCGCGAGTTTTCGCCGTCTTAGGATGGCCGGATGCGAGCGACAAGCGAGGTGGTACCGCGGTGGCGGTCGGCAGCCTGAGGGCATGCCGCCGATCATCGTCCTCGTAGGCGGGAATGGCCATGACGGCCGTTCCGGGCGGAACAAGGGTTCCGGACGCGAGGACATCGCCGGCGCATATATGCCGCCGGTGTGGCGAACGGCCGTCTCAATCCCTGTTCTTCCCGTGAATGGTTCGCTATAGCCAGCTCCCGTAGGACCAGTGCAATGCGACATCGAGGAGAGCAATGGTGAGCGAAACCACCAATTCCCACGTGTATCCCAAGGCGAACGAGGGCGGCGAGACCGCCAGCGTCGCGCCGAACCCGAGTTTCCCCAACATGGAGGAAACCGTCCTGAAGTATTGGGACAAGGACGACACCTTCAACAAGTCCGTTGAACGCAATCCTTCCGGCGACCATAGCCAGAACGAGTTCGTGTTCTTCGACGGCCCGCCGTTCGCGAACGGCCTGCCGCACTACGGCCACCTGCTGACCGGTTACGCGAAGGACGTGATCCCGCGCTACCAGACCATGAAGGGCCGCAAGGTCAACCGCGTGTTCGGCTGGGACACGCACGGTCTGCCCGCCGAGCTGGAGGCGCAGAAGGAGCTTGGCATCGACTCGGTCGACCAGATCGAGAAGATGGGCATCGACAAGTTCAATGACGCCTGCCGCGCCTCCGTGCTGAAGTACACGCACGAATGGCAGGATTACGTGCATCGTCAGGCCCGCTGGGTCGACTTCGAGCACGGGTACAAGACGCTGAACATCCCGTACATGGAGTCGGTGATGTGGGCGTTCAAGCAGCTGTACGAGAAGGGCCTGGCGTACCAGGGCTACCGCGTGCTGCCGTACTGCCCGAAGGATCAGACGCCGCTTTCGGCGCACGAGCTGCGCATGGACGCCGACGTGTATCAGGATCGTCAGGACACCACCGTGTCGGTGGCCGTGAAGCTGCGCGACGAGGAGGACGCCTACGCGGTCTTCTGGACCACCACGCCGTGGACCGTGCCCACCAACTTCGCGATCGTCGTCGGCGCTGACATTGACTATGTCGAGGTGCGCCCGACGCAGGGCAAGTACGCCGGCAAGAAGTTCTACTTCGGCAAGCCCCTGCTCTCCAAGTACGAGAAGGAGCTCGGCGAGGATTACGAGGTCGTGCGCGAGCTCAAGGGCTCCGAGATGGCCGGTTGGCGTTACTGGCCGGTGTTCCCGTACTTCGCTGGCGACAAAGCCGAGTCTGAGGGCAACGTGCCGGGGTCCGAAGGCTACCAAATCTTTACCGCGGACTACGTAGACACCGTCGAGGGTACCGGCCTGGTTCACCAGGCTCCCTATGGTGAGGACGATATGAACACGCTGAACGCGCACGGCATCAAGAGCACTGACGTGCTCGACGCCGGCTGCCGCTTCACCGCGCAGTGCCCCGATTACGAGGGCATGTACGTGTTCGACGCGAACAAGCCGATCCTGCGCAACCTGCGCAACGGAGACGGCCCGCTGGCCGAGATCCCGGCCGAGCATCGCGCGATCCTGTTCCAGGAGAAGAGCTATGTGCACTCCTACCCGCATTGCTGGCGTTGCGCCACGCCGCTGATCTACAAGCCTGTGAGCTCCTGGTTCGTGTCGGTGACGAAGATCAAGCCGCGCCTGTTGGAGCTCAACCAGCAGATCAACTGGATTCCTGAGAATGTCAAGGATGGTCAGTTCGGTAAGTGGCTCGCCAACGCGCGCGACTGGTCGATCTCCCGCAACCGCTTCTGGGGTTCGCCGATCCCGGTGTGGGTGAGCGATGACCCGAAGTACCCGCGCGTCGACGTGTACGGTTCGTTGGAGGAGCTCAAGGCCGACTTCGGCGACTACCCGCGCGACAAGGACGGCAACGTCAACATGCACCGTCCGTGGATCGACAACCTCACGCGCGTCAACCCGGACGACCCGACCGGCAAGAGCCACATGCACCGTATCAGCGACGTGCTCGACTGCTGGTTCGAATCCGGTTCGATGTCGTTCGCGCAGTTCCACTACCCGTTCGAGAACAAGGAGAAGTTCGAGCAGCACTTCCCGGCCGATTACATTGTCGAATACATCGGCCAGACTCGCGGCTGGTTCTACCTGCTGCACGTGATGGCCACCGCGCTGTTCGACCGCCCGGCGTTCAAGAACGTGATCTGCCACGGCATCGTGCTCGGTTCCGACGGCCAGAAGATGTCGAAGCACCTGCGCAACTACCCGGACGTGAACGGCGTGTTCGACAAGTACGGTTCCGACGCCATGCGCTGGTTCCTTATGTCGTCGCCGATCCTGCGCGGCGGCAACCTCATTGTTACCGCTGAGGGCATCCGCGACACCGTGCGCCAGGTCATGCTGCCGGTGTGGAGCTCCTACTACTTCTTCACGCTGTATGCGAACGCGGCCAATGGTGGGGCCGGCTTCGACGCCCGTCAGCTGCGCGCGGACGAGGTGGCGGGTCTGCCCGAGATGGACCGTTACCTGCTGGCCCGCACCCGCAGGCTCGTAGAGCGTGTAGAGAAGTCGCTCGACGAGTTCGCGATTTCTGACGCGTGCGATGCGGCAAGTGACTTCATCGACGTGCTCACCAACTGGTACATCCGCAACACCCGTGACCGCTTCTGGAAGGAGGACGCGAACGCGTTCAACACGCTGTACACCGTGCTTGAGGTGTTCATGCGCGTTCTCGCGCCGCTCGCCCCGATGGAGTCCGAATCCGTGTGGCGTGGCCTGACCGGCGGCGAATCCGTGCATCTGGCCGATTGGCCGTACGTCTCGGACGAGAAGACCGGTGAGGCGACCGAGCTTGGCCGTGTGCTGGTCGACGACCCGGCACTGGTGGACGCGATGGAGAAGGTGCGTGAGATCGTCTCCGGCACTCTGTCGTTGCGCAAGGCCGCCCAGATCCGTGTGCGCCAGCCGCTCGCCAAGCTCACCGTCGTGGTCGAGGATGTGGACGCCGTCAAGGCGTACGACGAAATTCTCAAGTCAGAGCTTAATATAAAGGATATTGAGTTCTGCACGATGGAGGATGCCGGTTCGCAGGGGCTGAAGATCGTGCACGAGCTGAAGGTCAACGCCCGCGCCGCCGGCCCGCGCCTCGGCAAGCAAGTCCAGTTCGCCATCAAGGCGTCCAAGACCGGTGCCTGGCATGTCGATGCCGCGACCGGTGCTCCGGTCGTCGAGACGCCGAACGGCGAGGTTGCGCTGGAGGCCGGCGAATACGAGCTAATCAACCGTGTGGAGGAGGAGAACGCCGCCGAGGCCGACGCTTCCGTGTCGGCCGCTCTGCCTACCGGCGGTTTCGTGATCCTCGATACCGTGCTGACCGCCGACCTGGAGGCCGAGGGCTACGCCCGCGACGTGATTCGCGCCGTGCAGGACGCCCGCAAGGCCGCCGACCTGGACATCGCCGATCGCATCGCCCTGGTGCTGACCGTGCCGTCCGCCAATGTGGCCGATGTCGAGCGGTTCCGCGATCTGATCGCCCATGAGACGCTGGCCACCTCCTTCGCGGTGAAGGAAGGCGCCGAGCTGGGTGTGGAGGGCGTCAAGGCGTGACGCCGTGGTGGATATCGCGGCGTCCTGCATGTCCCTGCTGTTCAACGGCGGGACCACTTTTGTTGTTCCGCGGTATGCTTGCGCTGCGACGATGGCGTTGCGATACGGAGCGATTGACGAGGTGATGATAATGTGTGCGACGTACTATGCGAGAACCAGCGATCATGGGTATGAGACCTGCGACAAACCCAAGCCTCCGCTGTCGGCGACCGGCGCGAACGTGACCGCGATATCGGTCGCGGTCATGGCGCTCGCCAGCGCTGCGACGGTGCTGCTGACCATCAAGCACCGTAGGGGCTGAACATGACCGGTGCCGGAGAGTCCGATGCTCTCCGGCACCGTCATATGTCGAACTCCTGCATAGGGTACCTTAAATCAGCCTGATCTGATAGACTGTCTGCGGGAATCTGAACACTTGGCGGAACGATGTCGTGCCTCCGGGGCAAAGATTCCGGCAAGAAGTACAAGAATGTTCAAAATCATAGAGGATTGAAATATGCTACACACAGCATCAAGAGGATGCTCGCGTTCGTGGCTGCGCAGACTCACCGCATTGATAGCGGTTTCGGCGCTCGCGTTCGTGGCATTGCCGAACGTCGCGGTGGCGGCGGATCCGATGGAATACCTCGATGTGTCGTTCGGCGGCACGTTCGCTGCAGACACCTACACCACAGGTGGCGACGAGGTGGCGAAGGGCTCCGTGACCAAGCACGGCAGCATACCGACCAAGCTTGACGGCGGCGGCATCACCCTCGCTGGCGGCACCAACGGCGTGACCTTCACCTCGACCGCGAGCTTCAGCGAGAGTGGGAAGGCGAACAAGGGATTCCGCGCCGAAATGGAATACCGTACGAAGCAGACGCCCAGCAACCTCGCCACATTGTTCTCCGCCATGGGCAACATCTTCGTGCGGGCGAACGGCCGCAACCTCGAATACGGCTTCTCCACGAACCCTTTCGGCAATACATGGAACGACTACAAGAAGTCCGTGACGCTGCCTTCCAACAATGTGAAGCACATCATCCAGCTGACATATCTGCCGGGAGCCGGCGGCGCTGCCTCGACGTTGCAGTTGAAGGTGGATGGCGTGGCCGGCGAGACCGCCACCTCCGCGGCCGGCGAGCTCGCGGCCGTCAGCGATTCCGTCGGGAACAAGTTCGGGATCGGCTACGAGGTGAACCCCGCTTCCGGCGCGGCGAGCCGCGGTCTTGCCGGTGACGTGTTCCGCGTGCGTGTCGCCGATTCGGACGCCCCGTGGGAGATTCTTGACGCATCCCAGCTGCTGCATGTCAATTTCAACGGCACGTTCAGCGGCACCTCATATACCGCGGCGAGCGGCGAGCAGATGCTGGGCTCGCTGGTGTCGCGCTCGGCCAATCCGTCCATCTCAAACTCCGCCGTCACGCTGGCCGGCGGCACGGCCGGATTCGATTTCACGCCCACGGACTTCACCCTCGGTGACAACGAGGCTATTACCACGCCGCTGGTCGCGGAGCTGCGCTTCACCCCGACGCAGACCGGCGACAACCAGACCCTGTTCGGCGCGGGCGGCAACCTGTTCCTGCGCTACGAGTCGAACAAGCTCGTGTTCGGCGCCTCCACCAAGTCCGGCGATAATTGGACCGACCACAAGATCGAGTCCGCGGCCGCCACGGGTGCGGAGCACGTCGTGTCGGTGGCGTATGTGCCCAATGAGGCCGGCACCGGCGCGAAGCTCGTCATGCGCGTGGATGGCGGTGACGCCCAGACCAAGAACATCACCGGTCTGGCTTACCTGAATTCGAACATCAAGGGCAAGGTCGGCTTCGGCAACGACGTGCATTCCGCCGCGCTCAGCCGCGGCTTCGTCGGCTCGCTGAGCGAGATCCGCCTGGCCAAAACCTCCGCGAACTTCACCACCAACGAATTCAAGCTGGTCTACTCTCAGGTCAGCTGCGACACGTCGGGCATCAAGGAGGCGAATACCTTCGACGTGAAGCCCGCCGAGTGCGAGGCCGCGCTTAAGACCAAGCTGTCCAAGCTGCGTCCGACCGAAGGGCAGGCCGACTACATCGACTGGGGTCAGATCGGATTCCTCCATTACGGCATCAACACGTACTACAACCAGGAGTGGGGTCACGGTAACGAGGATCCCTCCCGCATCGACCCGACCGGCCTCGACACCGACCAGTGGGCGAAGTCCTTCGCCGACGGTGGCTTCAAGATGATCATGGTGACGGTCAAGCACCATGACGGCTTCGAGCTGTACGACTCGCGGTACAACACCGAGCACGACTGGGCAAACACCGCCGTCGCCAAGCGCACGGGGGAGAAGGACCTGTTCCGCAAGATTGTCGCCTCGGCGAAGAAATACGGCCTGAAGGTCGGCATCTACTATTCGCCGGCTGATTCCTACATGGAGAAGAAGGGCGTCTGGGGCAACGGCTCCGCACGCGTCGAGCGCACGATCCCCACGCTGGTGGAGAACGACGACCGCGCCGACAAGGTGGCTTCCGGCAAACTGCCCACGTTCAAGTACAAGGCCACGGAGTACGGCGCCTACATGCTCAACCAGCTCTATGAGCTGCTGACTGAGTACGGCGACATCTCCGAGGTCTGGTTCGACGGTGCCCAAGGCAACACCGCAGGCACTGAGCATTACGACTATGGCGTGTTCTACAAGATGATCCGCCAGCTTCAGCCCCAGGCAATTCAGGCCAACGCCGCATACGATGCCCGATGGGTGGGCAACGAGGACGGCTGGGCCCGTCAGACCGAGTGGAGCCCGCAGGCGGCATACAACGACGGCGTAGACAAGGTGTCGCTCAAGCCTGGCCAGATGGCCTCCGACGGTACGCTTGGCACCATGTCGAGCGTGCTGTCCGAGATCCGCAGCGGCGCCGCCAACCAGCTGCACTGGTATCCGGCCGAAGTCGACGCCAAGAACCGGCCCGGATGGTTCTACCATGCCAACCAATCGCCGGCGTCCGTAGCTCAAGTCGTGAAGTACTACGAGCAGTCCACGGGACGCAACTCGCAGTATCTGCTGAACGTCCCACCGTCCGATACCGGCAAGCTCGCCGATGCGGATGCCGCGGGACTTAAGGGGCTGGGCGAGGAGCTCGCCCGACGCTACGGCACCGATCTTGCCCTGGGCAAGAGCGCGACCGTCGCCGCGTCCGCGAACGGCACCGCGGTAGCGGCCCCGAAGCTGACCGACGGTTCGAAGCTCTCCTCCGACAAGGCCGTGGGCAATACGCCGACGTACACCATCGATCTGGGCAGCGCTGTCGCCGTGGATGCAGTGAAGATCTCCGAGGACGTGCGCAATGCCGGCCAGCAGATCGAAAGCGCCACCCTGCAGGGACGAGTCAATGGAACATGGACGAATCTGGCGACTATGACGACGGTCGGGCAGCAGCGCGACCTTCGCTTCACGTCCCAGAACATCGATGCCATCCGTCTGGTGGTCAACTCCTCCCGCGGTCCGGTGCGTCTGAGCCGTCTTGAGGTGTTCCACACCGAATCCGAGATTCAGACCGGCGCCCGCGCCTACTACATCGACCCGACGGCGCAGACCGCGGGAGATGGATTTACGAAGGACAAGCCCATGACGTCGATCGAGCAGCTGCACGATGTGACCGTCGCGCCAGGCTCCGTGATCTTCGTCAAGGCGGGCACCGAGCTGACCGGGGACTTCGCCGTCTTCGGCTACGGCACCAAGGACGAGCCCATCACCGTGACGACATACGGCAAAAGCGACAAAGCCACCACCGCGAGCTTCGACGGCATGACCGCCGGGCTGACGCTGAAGCAGGCGCTGAAGGCACTCGGCAAGGACGACGCCGGCTGGGTCGTGGCCGATTCCGCCACTGCACCGGCCTCCCGCGTGTATGTCCCGCAGGATGAGATCAGCGTGCACGCCCAGTCGTCGCAGAACTCCGGTGCAGAGGCGGCGAGGGCGCTCGACGGCGACTCGTCGACGAGCTGGCACTCCCAGTACAGCCCGACCACCGCGTCCGCCCCGCATTGGGTGACTCTCGATCTCGGCAAATCGCGTGAGAACGTCGCCTACTTCGACTACCTCGCCCGTATCGACGGCAACAATAACGGTGCCGCCAAGGATTACGAGGTGTATGTCTCCGACGATCCCAACGATTTTGGAGCCCCTGTGGCCTCGGGCACGTTGAAGAACGTCGCCTACACGCAGCGCATCAAGCTGACCCCCAAGAACGGACGGTACGTCAAGTTTGTCATCAAGACCGATTATTCCGGATCGAACTTCGGCTCCGCGGCGGAAATGAATGTCGAGTTGCTGCCCACGGCCGTAGAGGAGGACAAGGTCGCCACCCCGCAGAAGCCGACAGTGGACGATGATGCCGATACATACACCATCCCCGACATCGAGGGAGTCGTGTACAAGGTCGACGGCAAGGTGTTGGCCGCTGGTTCCGTAGTGAACGTGGGCGATGAGAACGTGACCGTCACAGTCACCGCCGAGCCCGCCGACGGATACCGCTTCCCGGATGGTGTGACGTCCCCAGTCACGTATGAGCTGACGTTCACCAAGAAGGGTGGCGAGAAGCCTCCGACCGAAGTCAACAAGGACAAGCTGCACGCCACGATCACCAAGGCTCAGGCGATCGACCGTTCCGCCTATACGGACGAGTCGCTCAAGGTGCTTGATGACAAGCTCGCCGCAGCGCTCAAGGTCTATGACGATGACAAGGTGAGCCAGGATGATGTCAATGCCGCCGAGGCGGCTCTGTCTGCGGCGATCGACGCGCTGAAGACCAAGCCGACGACCCCCGGCGGTGAAGGTGAGAAGCCTGGTGAAGGTGAAAAGCCCGGCGACGGCAAGAAGCCCGGCGACGGCAAGAAGCCCGGCGACGTGATCGCAAAGACCGGCGCCTCCACAATGGGCGTTGTCTTCGCTGCACTCGCGATGGTAGCGGGTGCGGTCGTGACGCTTGAAGCCAAGCGTAAGTCCAACCGGTAACATCGGTTCTCCGGCCGTCTGATGCGCCGGCCCGTCTCCTAGAAAAGACGGGCCGACGCATCGTCATTTTTACACCGGCGTCGCGGCAATATTCCATGCGCCTACAATGTCGATATATGCCCGTCAACAAGGGGAGCGGCGATGGCACGATGTCGGCCGTGCGCTGAGCGTGCGCGGCTCCACGGTGCTGGTGGTCGGCACCGGGGACATCGGCTCGCATTTCGCCAGCATATGCAAGGCCATGGGCGCGAACACGCTGGGAGTGCGTCGTGACCCGACCCGCACGGCGGAAGGCATCGACCGGATGTATCGCATTGGAGAACGTAAGGCGTTATGTAGCCGGCGAACCTCTGACGAATCGCCGACGCTGAACGGATAATGACCTCGGTCTCGCCCGTTCGACACCGGCGAGACCGAAGCCATTATCGCTTGAGATTCGTCGTCTAGGATTCCAGGTCGCGCACCGACCCGCGTTCCACCAGCTCCGCGGGAACCACGGTCTTCACGCCCGAAGGCACTCGAAGGCCCTCGCACAGACGCTTGGTCATGAAGAACGCCTCGCGTCCGATGTCGTTGAATTTCATGCGCATGGTGGTCAGCGACAGCCGTGGAATCGTCCCGCTCAGCGAATCGTCCACTCCGACGATGCTGACGTCTTCCGGCACGCGTTTGCCGGCGGCCTGCAATCCGAGCATCGCGCCATACGCCATCTGGTCGTTGGCCGCATAGATCGCGGTGCAATTGGGGTCGTGAGCCAGCGCGAGTCCGGCCTGATATCCGCTGTCCGCCTCCCAGTCGCCCATATAGGTCGGAGGGATGCGCAGCCCCAGTTGGTCGAGCGTGTCGTGCCACCCCTGCGCGCGGCTTTCCGCGGCTCGCGATGAGGACGGCCCGGCGATGTGGTAGACGGTCTTGTGCCCCTTGCTGAGCAGATAGTCCACGACGGCGGCTGAGCAGCCGTACTGGTCGGCATCGATGGTGGGGCAGTAGTTCGCGGGATCCTCGGAGATGATAACGACCGGCAGCTCCTTGGGCGGGCGGAACTCCGAGAAGTCCGTCACGTGCTCCTCCATGACGGCGATGACGCCGTCCACGGGAAGCTGCTTCATACGCTCGATGGCGGCATGCAGGGTGCGTTCCCGATTGCGTCCGAAGGACTGCATCGTGATGGCGTAACCATTGCTGTTCGCCGCGTCGGCGATGCCGCCGAGGATACGCGCGTTGCCATAGGTGAGCATGTTGAACAGCACGACGCCGACATCCTTGAACTTGCCGTGCTTAAGCGCCCTGGCCGCATAGTTGGGCCGGTAACCCAGCTTGGCCATGGCGGCTTCCACACGCTGCCGTGTTTCCGGCCGGACGGCATTGCTTCCGTTGGCGACTCGTGAGACCGTCTGGGGCGACACGCTGGCGGCTTTCGCCACGTCCTGCATGGAAGCGGGTTGCGAATGATCCATGGTTCCTGCTTGTTTTTTTCTCTTGGCATTTCTATGTTTTGGTTACCATCAGTATAGACCATCTCCTGATGGCTTGCCGTACCCTCAAGTGGACAATTCCAACAATGTTGATATTATGGTAACGCAAACATTTATGGAGGGTGCATTCCGCGGAACAAGTTCAATGAGCTGTTGCGTTGTGGCAAGTTCTGTGCGGTGTGCTTCGCTTCGAGTCCTTCGAAGGAGAGGGGTATGACATCGGTGAGTGTGTCGCCTTTGGCTCGTGTGAATAAGCACAAGCGGGATTGGCGTGGTTGGAAGTTCATGTGGCCGTTCGCGTTGGTGTCGTGTTCATCGTGCCGATCTTCGCGGTCTGCTGCCTGTTCCCGTTCGTCTCCCTGCTCATCAACGCGACGAAGACCCAATCGGACTTCACAGGCGCGTTCGGCCTGGGCTTTGGCAAGACGTTCGCGCTGTGGGACAACATCATGACGGTGTTCACCCATGACGACGGCATCTTCGCGCGCTGGCTGATCAACACGCTGATCTACGTGGTGGTGGGCGCGGGCGGCGCGACCCTGCTGGCGATCATGGGCGGCTACGCTTTGACGAAGTTCCGCTTCCCGGGCCGCAAGGCCGTGTCCGCGGTGATCATCGGCTCGATCTCGGTGCCGGGCATCGCGCTGGCGGCCCTGTTCACGATCGTTGCCACGTGGAACGACTGCTTTCTGCCGCTGATCATGTTGAAGGACTCGGACTGGTTCCCGCTGACCATCGGTCTGAACCAGTGGAAGGACCAAGCGTCCACTGCGGGCGGCCAAGCCATCCAGAACCTGGTCATCACGGGCTCGCTGATCACGATCATCCCGCTGGTCATCGCGTTCCTGTGCCTGCAGAAGTACTGGCAGTCCGGCCTCGCCGCCGGCGCCGTCAAGGAGTGATCTCGCGGGAGGGCCAGTGTCCGCTTGCAGCATGCGTCACGTTCGTCTGACGGTCTTGACGTGCGCCTAGCGGCTGGCTCTCCATACGGAACATGTATATGATATGGAGGGACGCTCACCGTGTGCGATGCGGGCTGGCGCGATATGGCACCAGCCCGCTCGCATGTCACAGTTGATTTTTCGTCGATGCGACGGTTCGGCCGGGGGCGTCAGACAATGAACAAGTAATGGAGCGGAACATGAGTAAACGCAGAAAGCACAGTTGGCCGCAGCCGCTGAAGGGCGCCGAATCCCGTCTCTGGTATGGCGGTGATTACAATCCCGACCAATGGCCGGAGGAGGTCTGGGACGATGATATCCGTCTGATGAAGAAGGCCGGCGTCAACCTTGTATCAGTCGGCATCTTCTCATGGGCGAAGATCGAGCCGGAGGAAGGCAAGTACGATTTCGACTGGCTGGACCGTGCCATCGATAAGCTCGGCAAGGCGGGCATCGCCGTAGACCTCGCCTCCGCCACCGCCTCCCCGCCGATGTGGCTGAACCCAGCCCATCCCGAGGGGCTGCTGGCTCGTTCACC
>OCAO01000524.1_pt1 | contig 12299 bp, 7 predicted proteins | sample 1477151 | NCBI WGS metagenome assembly OCAO01 (sample SAMEA2580298, study PRJEB22360) | human gut metagenome | biome: human gut; feature: human-associated habitat; material: faeces | place: Denmark | collected 2008/2010 | reverse complement strand
TATAAAAGTTAATAATAATTCTTATAAAGATAATATTATTTTAAATTTAAGCAACTTAACTTCCAGTAATAATATAAAAATAAATGTTTCTAATGAAACTGAAAATATTCCTAATATATATATAAAATCTAAAGATAATTTAAATATAGATTTTAAAGTTACTAAGGGAACAGTTTCAAAAAAAATATATAAATCTTCTACAGATGAAAAAAGCATTCTATATAATATTAATATTAAGATAGTTGACAATACTGATAATACTTGCATTTTTGAAGGAAATAATAGAGTAAGTATACCTATAACCCAGAATTGAGGTGATTGTTTTGGTAGTTAAGAAAAAAGGAAGTAGTTTGATTTTTGTTGTAATAATCTTTATGTTCGTGACTATTGTATCATCTTCTATGTTATCAATGGTAAGTAGTAACTACAAAGCTAGAGTTTCAGAAAGTAATAGAATTAAGAATTTATATGGAGCAGATTCTGGTATAAATACAGCATATGTTATAATTACAAAAACATTTGATGCAGCAACTCAATATGGATATTTAAAAGTAAATGAATTATACAATATGTATGAAAATGAAAATATAGATATTAATACAAATAGAGGAAAATATGTTACGTTGATAAAGGATATAGATGAACTAGAAAGAGATATAAAAAACTTACAAAATCAAATAAAGGATGCTGATGAAAATAATGATATTTCAAAATTTAAGCAACAAATAAGTGAAAAAAGAAAGCTAATTGAAGAAGATAAAGAATTTATAGAGTTGATTAAAAAAGAAGAATTTAAAAGAGCTTTTAAAGAATACATAAATACTAATTTGAAGAATTTCACAGAAGATGGGAGATATATCCAGTACATAAAAGAAAATTATAGTGATACTTATATGGCTCAAAATATTAGTGTTGGATATGACAATAATCAAAAGATTGAATCAGAGATTTTAGAACAAGAGGTAGATAGAATAAAATATGAAAAAGAGATATTAAAGTCTAATGGACACAAATATGATATTAAATTACAATATTATGATAAAGAGAATCCGTATAACATAAAGTTAATATCAACTTTTTATGATAGAAATAATAAAAAAGAAGATAATGAGAATGGTTTTTCTAATGAAAAAAATAAACGACAATTACAAGCATCATACATAATGAATGTTCCAAATTACGATGATATATATTTTGAAAAAGTTAGTGAAGAGATATATGAAAATTCAGTTTTTAAAGATAAAGGAATAATTGTAGGAAGAGATTTTATTATAAATAATCTATCTAATTTAACTGTGGATGGAGACATATTTGTAGTAGGGGTAAAGCCAAGTACAATGAATATTAATAATAAATATAATGGTGGGATATCTTTAAAAGATAGTAAAAACGTTAAATTTAATGGAAATGTAGTGACAAGGTCTACCTTTAATATTCAAGATAATTCTAGCGTTGAAATTAAAAATAATCTATATGCAAGCAATATATATGCTGGAGCTATTGATAAAGATGGTAGTGTAATAAGTAGCTCAAATTTAAACGTATATAATAATGTTATATTAGATAATGACTTGACTTTAAATGGATATAATACTCAAATCAAAATAAATAATTTTTATGGAATTAATGATAAAAATATTAATTCGGAGTATTCAGACCAATCAAAAAATTCAAGTAGTATTATAATTAATAACTATGATGATGATTCTAAAATAACAATAAATAATGAAGCGTATATTATGGGAACGGCTTATATTAATACTGAAAATAAGTATCAAACTGGTGAATCGGTTGCAGTTAAAGGTAATTATAAGGCATATTCAGTAGAAGATCCTGATAAAGCAAATCAACAATTTGAAGAGGATGATCCTTTAAGAGTATTAAAAGGTAGTTTAAAAGAAAAGGTTGATCATTTTGTGAGTTATTGGTCAAAAGAAGAAAATAAAGAAGAATTATTGTCGGAAGTAATTAAATTACCATCTGAAGTTCATTCTGTAGGTGCTACTGTATCTGAAGGAAATGTTAACAATAGTACAAATTATGATTCAGAAGTAATTAAGACTAAGAAAGCTGAATATGCAGCAAGAGTATATAAGTTAGAGAATGTTGAAATAAATGAAGAAAATAAAGATGATTATTATAGCTATTATAATAATCAAGACATTATTAATATTGAACAAATTATAAATTTAAGTAATTTATATGGATACAATATTGAATCTGAAGCTAATAAAAAATATAAAGCTTTGTTTGATAATAGTAAAAAAATTATGGAAATAAAATCTGGAAATAATGATGCGATTGAAATAACAGATAAGAAAATAAAGATAACGGCTAAAGATGGTGAACTTAATGCTGTAATAGTTACAAATGGAGATATCATTATAGATGATAATATAACTATAAATGGCAATATAATAACCACTGATAATTTAAGTGTTGAAGGTAGTAATGTTGAAATTAAAGAAGATAAGAATGTTAAAGATAAGGTAATAGAGAGCAAAAGTGATTTATTTAAAGAAATATTTGGCGTAATGACTTCTGAAGAAATTAATAAAAATGAAACTACAAAAAATATAGTAAGTTCACAATATAATATAGATGATTTCTTAAAAATTAATAGATGGAAAATACTTAAATAGGGGCTTAGGCTATGATAAATAGAAAGAGTGCTTTTACATTAGTTGAGATGATAATCGTTATAGCCATAATAGGAGTAGTAATAGGAGTTGTAACATCAATATTTATGAGAGGTAATAAGGTTATTTCTCATTCTAATATTAAAACTGATCTTCAAATTGAAGGTCAGAAAATTCAAGAAAAAATAACTGATATATGTATGCAAGCAACAAATATAGAAGCTATTAATGATGAAGAAATAGAGGTAAAATCATACTCTGGAGAAGATGATACAGAAAAGATTTTTATAATTAAAAAAGAAAATAATGATAAAAATAATTTAGTTATTAAGATTCAAAATTCTAAATCTGATAGTGGAACAGAAATGATAATAAGTAGTAATGTTTCAAAGTTAGAATTTAATGTAGAGAATAATAAAATTATTAAAGTACATATGATATTAGAAAAAAAACTTTTAGTTATGATTTGGATTTTATGGTTATGACTAGAAATAAATAATTGGTGATATATAAATTCGAGTATATATATAATAAACAAAAAGGAAATTAATATTAATTGTACAAATGAAAAATAAAAATAGACCCGTGTCTAATTTTTATTTTTCATTTATTAGTCTATTGGAAACCGTTTTATTATTAGAATTAATAAATATTGATTATTCTTCATTAAACAAATGATTAGATATGATAAAAGAGGTGAATATATGAAAATCAAAAAAGGTAGTTTAAAGATAATTTTACTATTAGCTGTATTTACATTTGTAGTCACATCAATAAGATTGTTACCAATAAAAGCTGATAATTTTAATGATTATATTGAATCAAATGACAATATTATAAATATTAATTTTGATACTTCAATTAATAGTGGAATAAAAAGTGTTGGAGAGGATTTGAATATAAAATATAATATTAATTTAAATGATTTTACTAAAGGTACTGATGAAGCAGTATTTCTTATTGATGCTTCACTTAGAATGAGAAAAAATACTGATTGGAGTGATAATGACAGACTAAAATTAGCACAAAACATTATAAATAATATTGACAAAAATAATAGTAATTTTAAAGTTGGAGTTATTGGTTTTGCACAAAATATTTACAATCTTTTAACCAATGATTGGACTAGTACAGATGCAAGTAAGATAAAGATGTATGATATGAGTAATAGTGATGATGCTAAAGTTGTACATTCAATGGGAGATCAAATTCTAACAATCAATGATTGGACACAAAGTAATGATGTTTCACTAGATCTTGCTTTAGAAAAAAGTTTTGATTTATTAGGTGATGACAATAGTAGTAATAATAAGTCTATTGTTATTATTACTGCAGGAAATGCTAATATAAGTCAAGATGTAGCAAACAAAATAAAAAACATAGGATACAAGATTATATTATTAGATATTAGTAGTGAAAAAAATTATACTACTATTCCAGATAGTGAATATAATTTGAAGAATATTATTGAAGCAATTGGAGATAAGCAAATAAAAAAATATAGTATAGATAAAAATAATAATTTAAATGAAAGTGATTTAAATGAAATGAAATCAAATAAATCTATTTATTTAAAATTAAATCCTGTATCAATTAATAATGGAAATAATATTAGTTTTTCTGATGAAGGTTTATCATTATTATCTGCAAATGCCATAATGAATGGAGTTAAAAGTTTAGATATTGAATCCGATTATTTTAATATACAAAATCCAAGAATAAGATTTGACATGGGAGATGATTTTAATGTAGATGATAATTTAGAAGTTAAAATAAAGTATGGAAAAAGAGAAGACAATCTTATAGTAAGTAACAATAACAACATTATAGAAATAGATTTATCAAACTTTATTACTTATAAAATAGAAAATAGTTCATTTGTTCCAGATATAAAGAATATAGAGATATCTTTTAACATAAATACAAAGACAGTTGGTAATAATATCAGTTTTTCAAAAGATACCAATGGAATAAGTAAAAGTTATTTATTATATACATTAAAAAAAGGAAATTTATATACAAATCAAAAGAAAATATTAGAATTACCTAATATAAGAGTAGAAAATTATAATAGTAATGTTTTACCAATAAAAATACTTGAAATTGAGCCTGCAGATAGCTTTAAATTAACTTTTGGTAATGAAACACATATTAGAACAGGTAAAGAATATGGAATAATAAATAGTGGAAATGAAGGATATCAAGTTGAAATTGAGCATATGTCAATGCCTGAGTTTGTGGGTAAAGTAGATAAATTAAATGGCAAGTATGATGTTATAGTTATAGGGAGATATATTGATTATAATAATATAACAGATAGTATTAACCAGGATCAGCTGCCATATAGAGATTATAATTTAGACCAAAAAATAGGTAATTCATCTGTAGAAAATGATATAACAGATAGAAAAGCTAATGAAATAATAGATTTTGCACAAAGTGGTCAACTTGTTTATATTGATAAAACAATTATTAATTCGAATGATAATAACTTTAAAAATTTAAAGTTATATAAAAACTTTTCAAGTATATCTCAAAACAATACAGATAATGCTAATCACTCAATAAGTGATCTCACTCTTAATAAAATCATTGAAGATTATTTAGGTAGTAATGTTAGAAAAAGATTTAAGTTTAAACTAAGCACTCCAGTTGGTGATTCAATGGAAGATGAAAAAGGAGATATAAACAAAAGAAATATGGTTTTTAGAATTAAACCTGAACAAAATTCCATAAATGAAAATCAACAAATTGATATAAGATTATATATAGATGAAAATGGTGATGGTTTATTTAAAGAAAATGAAGTTGTTAAGGAATTAGAAAATATAACTACGTCTAATAATGAAATACAATTGGAATATAAAATATCCAGTGATTTTATAGGTTACTTAACTTGGAAGATTGAGATAGTAAATAAAGATGATGATATTAATGAAAATAATTTGGTAAAATCATATGAAACTGGATCTATAATATTCAGATCTCTTACTGGAGATAAAATGTCTATAAATGTACTTCAAATATCTCCTTATGATAAAAATAGTTTAAATGATAAAATAAATGGAAATTTAAATTTATCAACTGAAGGAAGTGTTGGTAATGATAGATTTAAAAATTTATTAAGCCAGTTAAAAGATTATGATATTAAGATTGAAGCAAAATCAGTAGATGAAATAAATGAGATGGCTGATAATAATGTTTTTGAATTAAATGGAAAATATCAAATGATAATTGTAGGATTTGGCGATGCTTTCAATAATTCAGATCTTAATGAAAAAGCTGTAAGTAAAATAAATGAATATATAGATACAAATCAAGGGATAATGTTAACTCATGATACTATTTCGCCATGGTTTTCAAAAAATCTATCAAATGGACTTATAGAGAGATTAGGTTTTAAAGAATTAGATAAAAAAGAAAGTTGGGTATCAGAAAAAAGGTTAGAGTATAAACGCTCAATTTTTGATGGTCAAAGCAATAGTGTTAATAGAGCTCAAAGTAAAGTTGTTTATAATAATAATAGTACAGTTGTAAGTAATTATCCTTTTAAATTAATTGATGATGACAAATATATTAATATAAGAAGAACCCATAGCCAATATTATCAGTTAGATTTAGAAAATGAAAATGTAATACCGCTATTTACAGAAATTCCGAATACTGTTGGGGGCAGCGGTACAAAACCAGATTATGATGGTCAAGTGCCAGATGATATTGTTAAAGAGTTACAGAATAATAATATGAGTATAGATTCTATGAAAAATGATGATTATTCTTACTGGGATATTAGTAATGAAATTAACCAATATGATGTTAAAAATAATTATTATACATACTCTATTGGAAATATAACTTTTTCAGGAACAGGAGAAAATTCGAGAGAAAATAGTACACCTTATCCAACAGAGGAGCTAAAGCTTTTTGCTAATACTATAACAAAAGCTATTAAATCAGCTAATCATGCACCAGTTATTAATTCTATTTATCCAGATGAAATATTTAGGGATGAGAGATTAATATTAAATAATACTTTTTCTGATATGGATAATGATAAAATTAAAGCTAGTATATATATTGTTAATGATGACAATGAAGAACTACTTATATCACAATATAATGATATGGAAACAGGAACAAGTAAAGTATTAGAAATTGAAAAATCAAAGTATTCAAATGAAGATAAGATAAAAATAAAGATAGTTGCAGAAGATGAACATGGTGCTCAAAGTGAAAAAATAATAGAAATAAAAATAAATCAAAGAGAGTCACTTTTAAAAGTAGAGACTAGTGGCGCTAAAGGTTTAGTTGGAGATGTAATATATACATCAATTAAGGTAATAAAAAATAATGATAATGTAAGTAATGTAAAAGTAAAAGTTAATGATGATAGTATTGAAGATCAATTATTTGAGTATAAAGGTAATTCTGAAATTAATGTTAATTTTAATAGTGTAAATGAAAAAGAGTTACAGTTTGAGCTTGAAGCCAAAGGAGAAACTCCAAGTGGATGTACTATGAGTGTAATAATAAGCTATGAGTATAATGGTACCAACTATTCAATAGAAAGAGAACTTCCTGTTGCTATAAAAAATGGATATATAAAAGTAAAAATTGAAAAAGATGAAACAGTAACTGAGGATGTTTATCCAAATGTTTATATTAATAATGAGGATGCCCATATGAATGGTATTTTAAGTAAAGAAATTAATAAAGCATCAGGAAGTTATAATGTTACTCTAGGAAATATTGATGGATATATTATAAAAGAACAAAATCCATCAGATGGTAAAATTAGTATAAATTATGACGATCCTGTAGGTGAATATATATGTACACTTTCTAAAGCTAAAGAAATAGTCATAATTCATGGTATATTCAATGATGAATCAAGAGAAATAACTGAAAATACTTATAGTGATCCATATTTATTAAATAAAAATGATATTGTAACATGTGCAGCTGAGATAACAGGTTTAACTGGAAATAATAATACTATAAAATTAAATATAGATACTAACATAATTGATATATCTAATATAAGAGTTTTAGATGAAAATCTAAATCCTATAAATAGCTTAACTTATAATACGAATAATAATGAGTTTATATGGAATAACTTTAATTCTAACAACAATCAAAAAATTATAATTATATATACTGTTAAATTATCAGATAATTATACTGGTATTTATAGGAATACAATAAGTGTTAATGAAGATAATGAAAAATCGGTATATATTAAATTTGATAACAATAAATATTTACCAGATTTATTCTAGAAGAAGTATATATTATAAATAAATAACTGTCCTTTTTAGAGAAATATAGAAGGACAGTTATTTTTATTTTAGAGTAATCTGAAAAATAATAGCAACGACATATAAGAGCTGTTATAGTCAATTTTAAAAGTTAATAAAAATACATTTTTACAATTAATACAATTAATGTAAAAAGTGCTATAATAAAATGAATAGCCATTATTTATTGTCATAAATGGAGGAAGATTATGAATATACCAATAATAAAGATAAAAAATTTAGTGAAAAAATATGATGATAGAGTAATTTTTGATAATGTAAGCTTAAATATAATGAAAGGTGAAAGCATTGCTTTAACAGGCAATAATGGTATGGGGAAAAGTACATTAATAAAGGCTTTATGTGGTCTTACAAGTATAAATTCTGGAGAAATCATTAGAGACAAAAATCTCAAATTCAATTATATTCCAGAAAAGTTTTCGCAACTTAATATAAAAGCAGGGGAATATATTAAATTAATAGGAGAAATAGAAGGAATATCAAAAGATAATTTGTTGAAAAAAACTAATTATTTTTATAAGGAATTTAACTTAGAGAAAATGATAAATATTTCTATGAAAAACCTATCTAAAGGAACACTACAAAAGATTTCTGTAATTCAGGCATTTTTATCGAAACCATATATTTTGCTATTAGACGAGCCACTATCTGGACAAGATAGTGAGTCACAAAAAATGTTTATTAAAATGGTAAAAGAGCTTATAAAGGATGATGTGACAGTAATAATGTCATGTCACGAGTCATTTTTAATAGATCAGTTATCTAATAGAATATTACAGATAAAAGATTCTAAAATATTTGAAATTAAAAAGACAGATATCAGTTTTGAAAAATATGCTTCAATGACTTTTTATAAAAAAGAAGCAGATAAATCTTTTATAACTCAAAAGGTTAAAGGCATTTGTGGTTATTATGAAGATGAAGATTATATAAAATTTAAAACAAAAGTGAGCGAAAGCAATAAGGTTCTAACAGAAATGATCAATAATGGTTATACTTTAAAGTATTTTGAAGGGTAAAGGTAAAACAGATTATGTTAATATCAGTATTAAAATATAATTTTAAAATGTATATGAAATCATACAAATATATAATGCCTTTTTTTCTGTTTATAATATATACAGTAATGTCTTATTCTATAATTCCAGTTGATATTGTAGGCAGCATGATATCTTCAGCAACTTTAATTTTTGCTTTAATGACATGGATTGGTTTTACTTATTGTAATAATGTAGATTTAATTGCGGAAGAAGTTTTAATATTAAAATTAAAGAGTCATACACGCTACTGGATATCTAAAATTATTTTTATGAGTGTAGTAGGAGTGTTTTTTTCTATATTATCTATGGGAGTTCCTATTATTTTCAATTTGATTTTTAATGTTTTTAAAGCTCCTGTTACATTTAGCGATGTATTTGTTTCATTTCTTATTCATATGACTTCATCAATAATGGGAGCATTAATAGGACTGTTATTGCAGCCAAGGATGATAGAAAATAGGAAAATGGCTACGCTAGGTGCAATCTTTATTGTGGTTATGACTATAGCTAAAGTAGAAGTGCTTAAGGAGTTTTCATATTCAAAATATGTACTGTGGGTTTTTCCACCTATAAATGAAATTTCAAAAGCATATTTAAATCTTATGCATTTTAATATACAGAATTTAATTATGCCATTAATTATTATGATAATTTATATTTGTATAAAGTGTTTTATATTAATAAAGGGAATGAAAAAAGTATTGTTTTGATATGGGCCTATTTTATAGTAGACAGTTAAAATTAGATCATGATTTAGGCATTGATGATAATGATATTGATAAAAATGGATATGATATAGTTAAGTACATCTGTGAAAATGGTATAAATCCAAGAAAGATATATATTCATACTGATAATGTGGTTTGTAGGGATGATATGTATTATACATTAATAGGGCAAAGAGTAGAGGATTTATTAAGAGCGGCACAGATATATATAGATATTGTTACATAGAAAATAGAATATAGATTGAAATATAAGGAGCTGCTTAGGCTTCTTTTTATTTTGGGATTATAGTATTGGTATTAACAATGAAAAACAATATTCATGTTTGCTGTATATTTTTATAGAATTTCTAGTATAAATATATAATATTATACGCAAAAAATAAATATATGAAAAAATACACATTATTATATTCATTGACAATATATACATGAGAGTATATACTTAAATAAAATAAAACATATAGAAATAGTATGAATTAAAAAAGATAAACTAATATAGTAAATATATCTCAATTTATAATCGCTATTGTGTTTTTTATAAGAGTATTATTGAAATTTATTCTGTTGTATTTAAGTTTTATATTACTAGAACTTATAGATTATTATTAATTAAGTGGTTAAACTGTATTTAATTTGAATACGGTATAACAATATAAATAAAAAAAGCAGTAAGTAAGAGAAAAGAGGGAAATGTATGCTTTATAAAAAGAAAAAAATTTTATCAGGGCTATCTTCAATAGCGTTGAGTTTATTACTATTTACGGGATGCGGAAGTACATCTGCAGAAATACCAAGTGATGCAGGCTCAGCATCAAATGAATCGCAAAGTGATTCATCTGTACTAAGATATGCAGTAGCTTCTTCACCTAAAGGTCTTTTCAGTCCTTTATTATCAAATACCACATACGATAACAATGTAAATAACTTAGTTTATTCACCACTTATATTATTGGATGAAAACAATGAATACAAGCCAGGATTGGCAGAGAAGTATGAGTTCTCTGATGATAATTTAACTATTACCTTTCATTTGAGAAAAGGTATTAAGTGGCATGATGGAGAGCCTTTTACAGCTGATGATGTGTTATTTACATTTACAAGCATGGCTGATCCAAACTATACAGGTTCAAGATTCAATGAAATATCAAAGATTGTTGGGGCACAGGATTATCATGATGGAAAAGCTGATTCCATAAGTGGAATAAAAGTAATAGATGAAAATACTATAAGCTTTACTTATACAGAAGTGTTTGCACCATCATTATCTAATTTTTCACAGCGTGGAATTATTCCAAAGCATATATGGAGCAAGGTGAACATTGCTGATTGGGAAAATTCAAGTGAACTACTTAACAAGCCAATAGGTACAGGCCCATATAAGTTTGTTGAGTTCAAGCCAGATCAATATGTTGAACTTGAAAGAAATGAAGATTATTTTGGAGGAGCTCCAAAGATTGAAAAATTCATATTTAAAGTTACAAATACAGAAACAGAATTATCAGAATTAGCTAAGGGTGATCTTGATATTGTAACACTTACAAGCACAAAAGAAGAAGATTTTAAGATGCTTAAAGATGCCGGAATAAAAATTGAAGAGAAGCCAAGTGCAAATTATCAGTTTTTGACAATGAACAGCAACAAAGAATTCTTCAAGGATAAGAGGGTTCGTCAGGCAATTACTTATGCAATTAACAGAGAGGGAATGGCAAAAAGCCTTATAGGTGAACATGGAAAAGTTATTAATGCACCAATATCATTAGCAGGATGGGCTTATCCTGAATCAGGACTTAATACTTATGATTATAGCGTTGATAAGGCAAAATCATTGTTAAATGAAGCAGGATGGACTGAAAAGGATGGTGTACTTCAAAAAGATGGCGTTAAATTTGAAGTAGATATGCTAGTTCCAACTGGAAACAAAGTTCGTGAGCAGAGTGCACCTATAATACAGCAGAACTTAAAGGATGTTGGAATAACAGTTAATATAAGCACAATGGATATTGCATCTGCAATGGCAAAAACACATGGCGAAGGTGACTATGACATGGGACTATTTGGATTCACACTTGAAGTAGATCCAGGTGATGCTGACCGTTATTGGGCTTCATCAATTGCAAATGGTTCACAGTTCAACTTCTCGAACTTTATAAATACACAAAGTGATGAATTATTAGACAAAGCTACAAAGACAATTGACAAAAATGAACGTAAGAAAATCTATGCAGAATGGGGAAAATTAATTAATGAAGAAGCACCATATGTATTTTTGTATTCACAAAATGATATTCGTGCATATAATCCTAAATTAGAAGGATATACTTATTCAGCATATTCAGTATTTCCTGGAATAGAGAATTGGACAATATCAAAGTAAGAAGATTTCCTAAACTATCTATGAAAAATAACTATACTATTTTAAAATACTTTTCAATTTAATTAATGTCCTGTCTTTATGATTAATTTAAAAATATCGGCTGAAGTCTATGCTTCAGTCGATATAATAATTTGCTCATTAATTATTTAAATATAAAATTCAATAATTTAAGTGTATTAAATATTATATAAACTATA
>OCAO01000519.1_pt1 | contig 12430 bp, 9 predicted proteins | sample 1477151 | NCBI WGS metagenome assembly OCAO01 (sample SAMEA2580298, study PRJEB22360) | human gut metagenome | biome: human gut; feature: human-associated habitat; material: faeces | place: Denmark | collected 2008/2010 | reverse complement strand
TAGATAAAGTAGAAAATCCTACAAAAGAAATGTTTTTATATATGGTTAAAAATAATGGAAATAACATTAAGTATTTAGAAAATCCAGATAAGGAAATACAGATTGAAGCAATAAAAAATACGCCATTAAGTATTAAATATATAAAAGAACCTTGTGAAGAAGCTGCTATATTATCAGTAAAAGGGTTGTGGAATTCATTGGAATTTATAAAAAATCCAAGTGAATTAACAATTAGAGAGGCAATAAAATCAAAAGGATGGGCGATACAATTTGTAAAAAATCCAAGCGAAGAGCTTAAAAGATTAGCTGTAAAAAATGACTATGATGCAATAAAATATATGGAAAATCCATCTGAGGATATACAAATTGAAGCTATAAATAGTTACTATTCAGCAATTAAATTTATAAAAAATCCTACATTAAAAGCAAAAATAGAAGCAATTAAAGCGAATGAAGAGGCAATAAATTATATTTCAAGTTACGATTTAGATGAACTTAAAATATTTATAAGTGAAAATATAAATGTAGTTAAATATATATATGATAGTATAGATGTAGAATCTGTGGTGGAAGTTTTAGTTGACAAAGTTAAAGATGAAAATATAGATGAAAAATATATTAAAAATTTTATAGATTTAGAAATATTAGAAATGGATAAAATCAATTTTATTAGACAGTATGGATGTAAAAAAGCTAAAAAAATATTAGTTGATTATAAATTATCAATGTAGTGGGAAGAGGTGACGTAATGAATTATTCAGAATGTATAAGTACAGTAGAGCTAATTTTAGAAACTAATGATGTGCCATTAATTATTGGAGAAAGTGGTATTGGAAAAACATCTTTAGTTAAATCTATTGCTAAAAAAAATAATTATTATTTGGTTAATATAGAGGCTAACTTATTAAAAGAAGGAGAAATAGGTGGATTACCAGTAGTTAAAAATGATATAACTATATATGCAACACATTATAAATTAATTGAGATTAATAATGTACTTAAGGAAGAGAAATATAAGAATGTAATTTTGTTTATTGATGAATTAAATAGATGTGATCATACAGTTGCACAGGAACTTATGAATCTTATTTTAAACAGAGAAATAAATGGATATATGTTAGATAAAAGAGTAAAAGTTATAGCAGCAATGAATCCATCAAATAAAAATGATGGATATTACAATAGTCAATATGAAGTTGTTGATATGGATCCAGCTCAAGAAGATCGTTTTGTATGGATTAATCTAGATTCAGATATAAAAGAATGGATTAATTGGGGAATGAGTAATGAAGGGAAAATACATACTCATATTATAGAATTTTTATCAAATTTTCCTCAATATTTACATACACCAGACTCTACATCTACTGTAAAAGCAACTCCAAGAAGTTGGGAAAGAGTATCAAAAGCATATAATGTATATTTAAAAAATAGAGATAAGTATTCTTTGAATATATTTTTAAATGCTGTAAAGGGTAATGTTGGTATTGATATAGCAAATGATTTTGGTAATTTTATTGTGAATATTGGTGATCCGCTAATTAAGGTAGAAGAAATATTTGAATATGAGATATTAAGTAGTGAATTAAAAGAAAAAATATCAAAGGAAAATCATTCTAGACTATATATACTATGTAAAAAGTGTTTAAGTTACATTGAAGAAAATAATAGTAAAAGAAATATGATATTATTCTCTGAATTTTTAAATCTGTATCCAAGAGATTTAAGACTTGGAATAATGAAAGAGATAAAAAGAGACTACAAAGATAAGTTATATGAAGAACTCCTAGATAATGATGAATTTTTAGAAGCATTTTTTAATATCTTTAAGTGAGGTGTAAAAAATGAACTTTGATGAAAAACGTGAATTACTTTTAAATGAGTGTTATAAATTTGAAAAGATAGAAGATTTTAAAGGCGACTATGAACGTAGATTTTTCGATTTTATTGAAGATGTAATCTTATTTCTTTTGCAAAGTGAAGATTCATTCTTTGGTCAATTTTTACTTAAAGTAAAAAGAAATATAAGAATAGATATAGATTATCCAGTTGGTACTATACCTAAACTAGATGGATTTAATATGTATTTTAATCCATATCTTTTTTTAATGATTGATAAGAAGGAAATGGCAGCTTTATTAAAGCATGAGATTTATCATATTATAAATTTACATTATCAAAGAGCGAAGACTATGAAAAATGTTTTTTGTAATGAAGCTATAACTACAGCTTTGGACATTTCCATAAATCAGTATATAAAAAATTTACCAGGCTTTAGTAAGAGACTTCACAGTGTTAATATGGAATACAATATTGAACTTGAAGAAAATAGAAGTATTGAAGAATATGCAGAAATAATTGATAAATCAATTAAATCTAGATTGAAAGAAGAGAAAATAACTTCAGATAAAGATAAACACGAAATAAATATGGAAGAATCTCATGAACTTTGGGATGAGATAAACATATCAGAAGAAGATATTAAAAGTTTAACAGAAAAGACTGCAATCAGTGCATATAATGATAAAATGCCAGATGCATTAAAAAATATTATATTATCATATAATAAAGCTCCAGAAATACCGTGGCAGATTGTATTGAAGAATATGCTTCCGAGCGTTAAATATGGTTATAAAAGGACTATTACAAGAAGAGATAGAAGACAACCAGAGAGATTAGATATACGAGGAAGACTGCCTAAGAATGATACCAACGTAATAGTAGCTATAGATATTAGTGCCAGTATGAGTGATGAAGATATAGAAAAAATATTGATAGAGATACTTGCAATAACGAATACTACTAAGAATGAGGTAACTATTATTGAGTGTGATAATGAAATAAGAGCAGTTTATAAATTAAAAAATAAAAATGATATTAGAAAAAGAAGCAAGGATAATGGTTCAACTAAATTTTCCCCAGTATTTAAATATATAAGCGATAACAATTTAAGAAATGTGATATTAATCTATTTTACTGATGGAGTTGGAGAAGAAGAATTAGAAGTAAAGCCCATAAACAAAAAGACATTATGGATAATTTCAGGGGATAAAGAATTATCATTAAAGAATCCTTATGGGGATATTAAAAGAATAAATTCTGATAAAATTGAAGTTATAGAAGGAAATCTAGGATTACAAATGGTAAATGAAGCTATACATGATTGGGCGAGATAAGTCGTTATATTGAATATTTATTAATATAAATGTCATTATTATTTTAATTAAGTAGAATAAAGTGAATAATTTTAAGTAGTTTAAAATAATGTTGTATGTTAAAATAAACAATGAAGAGGAGGACTATTGTTATGAAAAATAAGTTTAATAAAAAAGATCATACAGTAGCCATAGTCTCAATTCTTATAATAAGTATAATTTTAAATGTTTATTCAGCATATAAGGTTAGTTCTTATAAATACAAGCTAGGACAACAGGCGTATAATTACATAGAAGAGATTAGGCAGAGAAATGAAGGAAATCTAGAGATACTTTCTAAATCGTTGAAGAATGGAAAGATAAAAAATGAAGAACTATTAAAATTATATAAGAATTATGATGTGATTGCTGGAGATATAATAGGATTATGGCAGAGATACGCATCATATTCACAAAATGAGTTAAATATTTTTACAAAAATAATTGATACAAATAGAATTATTGAAAATGATATACATGGACAAATTAAAGAGTATATTATATGTACATTGAATAATGAAATGAAAAATGAACAAAGTAATTTGATATTGGTAAATGAAGATAAGTCTTGTTTTGAAGCTATGTATAATATGGCCGAAAAAATAAATAATTATTTTAATACATTTAATGGGGATATACTTAAAGGAAGTACAGGAGTTGAAAAAGAGAAAAAAGTTATAAAAAAGCATTATTGGATAGATATACTTGAAGGTATATATGGAATAAGTGATGATTATGTTGATGTAGAGTGGAAGATTCAAATGGTTGAGGATGATTTGAATACTTAAGAAATACATTTTGGTATAAATAAAACATTATTAAATATATGAATTTATTCTTAAGGATATAAATAAAGAAGAAGAAATTCATTAGAGAATTTCTTCTTCTTCTTTTAATTAGTGACATCCACTACAAGATCCGCCACATCCACCTTCTGGTTCTATTACAGGTTTTAAGCTTAAGCCATTACCTTCGTTTTCTTCACTTGAAAGGATGATAAATCCACCAAATTGGTCAATTAAGCTTTTCTCATATATGAATGATATATCATTTATTGTTTCAACATCATCTTCATCTGTAGCTTTTGATACAGAGATATTGAAGATAGGGCCGCTACAAGCGAAACCAGCAAAATTTATTCTAATGTTGAAATCAGATATGCTATTTTCTTCTAAGAAACCTTTGAATTCGTTATAAGCTTCTTCACTAATTGTTACATTTTTCATATTAACACCTACTTTATTCAAAAATTTGACTATTGTCGTACTAAGAGTATAACACATATGATTTAAAATAAAAAGCAGTTAGGTAAGCTTAGAGGAATAACTATTTTAAAAAGGGGAAATAAACACATGAAGCCATATAATTATGAATTTATACAAGAAGAGATGAAGAAATATAATAGCATAATAGATGAGTTGAAATTAGAAGGATGTTCTGTATGCAAAGATGAAATCAGCTTTAAGGAAGCTGATGGATATATGTGCAAAATTAATCAAGAAGAAATTTTTACTAGAATAAAGCTTTTTAAAGATAACGAATTTATAATGGAGATATCCCCAAGAGAGATACAAGGTTCATATCATTCTATTAAATTTGCCAAAGGAAAAGTTGGTGTAGTTGGGCTTGGACTTGGATATGCAGTTCAAGAGATAGCTAAGAATAGTAGAGTAGATGAAATTATAGTATATGAAATCAGTGAGGAAATAATAGACGTATATAATAGACACTTTAAGGATAATCCTAAAATAAGAATAATTAATAAAGATGCATATAAAGCAGAAAGAGAAAAGTTTGATTTTTTCTTTGTAGATATATATGGATATGAGATAACAAGTAAAGTAGTTGAAGATTATAAAAAATTTAATGCTCTGCATGAGATTGAAGAATACACATTTTGGGGAGTTGAACATTTTTTATTAAGCTGTAAATATGATGATTTGCTATGGATTTTTATCCCAGAGATATGGGTTGAGATGAGTAAAAAGGCATATGAGTCAATGGATATGTGTGGACTAATGAAAAGTTATAAGCCATTAGATGATGAGTTAGCCACTAGTATACTTATGGAATTTAAACCTATATTAAATGAATTATAATTTAATATAGTTAGTAACAGTAATATTAATTTTTCAATTTTAAAGGAGGAAAAATAGTGATACTTTCAGGAAAAGAAATATTAAAAAACATTGGAAAAGATATAATAATAGAGCCATTTAATGAGAAGAAAATCAATCCTAATAGTTATAATTTATCTCTACATAATGAATTATTAGTGTATGAAGATAATTTATTAGATATGAAAAAACCTAATGAAACTAAAAAAATAATAATACCAGAAGATGGATTGATATTAGAGCCAGGAAAATTATATTTAGGAAGAACTAATGAGTTTACCAAAACAGAGAAATTCGTGCCTATGCTTGAAGGAAGATCTTCTACAGGAAGGCTAGGGTTATTTATACATGTAACTGCAGGTTTTGGTGATATAGGATTTGCAGGATATTGGACACTTGAAATATTCTGTGTTCAGCCAATAAAAGTATATCCTAATGTTGATATATGTCAGATTTATTATCATGATATTCATGGAGAATATGATCTTTATAATAGTGGGAAATATCAAAATAATACAGGTGTTCAGCCAAGCTTGATGTATAAGGATTTTGAAAAATAAAAAAGGGCATATGCCCTTTTTTATTTTACAACTATATTAACAAGTCTTCCCTTAATAACAATAACTTTTACAATGTTTTTACCATTAGTATTTTCTCTTATTATTTCATTATCTAATGCAGCAGCTTTAATGCCTTCTTCATCTAAATTAGAAGCTAGCATTATTTTAGCTTTAATCTTACCATTAATTTGAATAGCTATTTCAACTTCATCTTTAACTAATGCATTTGGATCGAACTCTGGTAATCTCTCATTAAATACAGTAGTATTGTATCCAAGTAAGCTCCATTGTTCTTCACTAAAGTGAGGTGCAAATGATGCTAATAGTTTGATGAAATCAACAACAGTTTCTTTTAAGAAGGCTGGATTTTTAACACCTTCTTGAAGGTACTTGTTAAGCGCATTTGTAAGTTCCATAAGTCTTGCAATTGCAGTGTTAAATTGCATCTTGTTACCATCTTCAGTTACACCTTTGATTGCAGTATGTCTCCAGAAGTTTAATTCTTTTTCAGGTGCATCTATTGTAGTCTTAGTATTTTCAGATGAATTTATAACTTCTCTAGAAAGTTCTAAAGTTCTTTCAATTCTATCTACAAACTTACCAACAGATTTGATTCCATCATCACTCCAAGCTCCGCCTTCAGTATATCCAAAACCAAACATTAGGTACATTCTGAATACATCAGCACCATATTGTTTAATGTAATCATCAGGAGAAATAGTATTTCCTTTTGATTTACTCATTTTAAGTCCATCTGGTCCTAATATTAAACCTTGGTGAGTTAAGCTTAAGAATGGTTCATCAAAGTTTAAGTATCCCATATCTCTTAATGCTTTAGTTATGAATCTTGCATATAATAAGTGCATGCATGCATGTTCTGGACCACCAACGTATTTATCTACTGGTAAAATCTTATTGATTTTTTCTGGATCAAAAGGTGCATCTTCATTTTTATTATCTGCATATCTTAAGTAATACCAAGATGAACATACAAATGTATCTAAAGTATCAGCTTCTCTTTTAGCTGGCTTACCACAACATGGGCAAGTAGTGTTTATGAAACTTTCACATTTACTAAGTGGTGATTTACCATCTGGAGTAAATTCAACATCATATGGAAGTTTTACTGGTAAATCTTTTTCTGGAACTGGAACTATACCACAATCGTCACAGTAGATGATTGGAATTGGGGCACCCCAGTATCTTTGTCTTGATACAAGCCAGTCTCTTAATCTGAAGTTAACCTTCATTTCACCAAGTTTATCTTTTTCAAGCTCAGCAACTATAGATTTTTTAGCTTCATTAGTAGTTAAACCATCAAATTTTCCAGAGTTAACAAGTATACCATGTTCACAGAATGGAAGTTCAGGTTCATTTCCTACTTTATCAGTAATAACTCTTTCTATAGGTAAATTGAACTTTGTAGCAAATGCAAAGTCTCTTTCATCATGAGCTGGAACTGCCATAACACATCCAGTACCATATGTAGCTAATACATAGTCAGCAATCCATATTGGAACTACTTTCCCATTTATAGGATTAATAGCGTATGAACCAGTGAATACACCGCTCTTTTCTTTAGATGATGATTGTCTTTCTATATCAGATTGTTTAGCTGCTGCTTCTTTATATTCTTCAACTGCAGCTTTGTTTTCCGGAGTTGTAAGTTCATCAACTAATTTGTTTTCTGGAGCTAAAACAACATAAGTTACACCATTTAATGTATCAACTCTTGTTGTAAATACATCAAATTGTAAGTCAGAATCTTTAACCTTAAATGTAACTTGTGCACCGTAAGATCTTCCAATCCAGTGCTTTTGCATTGATTTAGTCTTTTCAGGCCAGTCTAAGCTACCTAATTTATCCAATAATTCATCAGCGTAATCAGTGATTTTGAAGAACCATTGAGTTAAATCTTTCTTTGTAACTTCAGTTCCACATCTTTCGCATTCACCTTCAACAACTTGTTCATTAGCTAAAACTGTGTTACAAGATGGACACCAATTAACGGGTGCTTTCTTTCTGTAAGCTAAACCTTTTTCATATAATTTTAAGAATAACCATTGAGTCCATTTGTAATAATCAGGAAGACAAGTAACAACTTCATTTTCCCAGTTAAACATAGCACCCATTGATTTTAATTGCTTTTCCATTGTTTCAATGTTCTTTAAAGTAGAATCTTCAGGATGTATACCGGTTTTTATAGCATAGTTTTCTGCTGGTAAACCAAAGGCATCAAATCCCATTGGTTGGAATACATTATATCCTTGCATTCTTTTAAGTCTTGCCCAAGTATCTGTTGGTCCATAGTTAAACCAGTGACCAGCATGTAATTGAGCTCCAGATGGATAAGAGAACATTTCAAGAGTATAAAGCTTTTTATCTAGCTTTGTATCATCAAATTTATATGTTTCGTTTTCTTCCCAAATCTTTTGCCATTTTTCATCGATTTTAGTACTGTAATTTGACATTTTAAACCTCCAAATTTTATCAATTTATAATTCACAATTCACAATGCACAATTGAGGAGGAAATTACTTCGTAATTTCTTTTGAATTTTATATAGTGATTTTTTATGAAAATTACTATAAGTGATTAACTTTCCTAAGGAAAGTTATATGCAATATATAGAATCCATAAATAGTTTTAGCTATTTAATCCGTCATTGTTAATTGTCAATTGTAATGAATTTATTCTTAAATATAATAAAAAAGCTTTCATCTCTTAAATTTAAGAGACGAAAGCGTAATTTCCGTGGTACCACTCTTATTAAAAGAAATAGATAAACTAAATCTTTTCACTCGACATTATAACGGGATTACCCGTACCTGCTTCTAACAAGTAAGCTCATAGACAAGTTCATAATCATATAACACTATTTTACACCATCCAATAGTTCTCTTAAGATATAATAATTATTACTACTTCTAATCAACGCCATATACAATTTTAGAACTATTATATATTAAAATTTGTAAAAAATCAATATATCTTTAAAAACCATTAAAATCGTAAAGGAATATTGATTTTATAAAAATATATCTAAAATTTTAATTTAGATGTATTTTAAAACTCAATAGGTTCACTTTTAATTTCTAAATTTTCTCGTCTATTATCTAATGGATTTAAATTTATATGATGTATTTTTTCACCTTCTGAAGTACCCATAATTACTGTGTCTAAATGAATTCTTCCATTTGGAGTATTTGCGATAACACAAGGTTCGCCTTTTACTTTGTGATTAACCCAAGTATATTCGTTTGTTACAACATTATTTAAATCTTCAGAAGAAATTAAAGCTCTTGAAGTTACATTACCATTCTTATCTTTTAAAAGAATAGCTATTGTATTATTATCTAATTTTTCAATTTCATTCTTTTCTTTTCTATCAAACAAAGTTAAATTAGATTTTCTGTTATCTAATGTATCTTTATTGATATGTATTATTGGTGTATTGGAATTTGCATCCATAACAAAGTTTTGTAAGCTTTGCTTTAATGGCTTAGATTTTTTGTTAACAGCAGTTGTACTGATATTTTGAATTGTATAGCTGTTAGAATCTTTATTCCATTCTGCAAACCAAACACCCGCATTTTTAACTTTATCTAAATCTGTAGTATCTATTTTAGCTGTAATCTCAGAACCATTCTTTTTTAATACTGTCATTAATGTAATGTTATCTTTAACCTCAAACTTGTTTTCTGTATTTTTATAATTAGTTTTCATAAGAACACCTCGTTTTTATTTTAATTATTGCCAATTTTATCAAAAATAAATTAATTCGCTACTAATTATAACAAATTGTGGAGGGAAAAGATATACACCTATAAAAAGAGCAGCTATGCTGCAATTCGGATCTTAATAAAAAGAGCAGCTATGCTGCAATTCGGATCTTAATAAAAAGAGCAGCTATGCTGCAATTCGGATCTTAATAAAAAGAGCAGCTATGCTGCAATTCGGATCTTAATAAAAAGAGCAGCTATGCTGCAATTCGGATCTTAAAAAACTATAAAATTAAGAAAAAGAATTTAATAGCTGCCAACGCACTAAACTAAGAATTCCACCGCTAAAAAGGGCAGTTATGCTGTAATTCCGATCTTATGCTTAATTTTATATGTATTTATAATAGATTATTTTAAATGGAACGCCTGCTCATATGCATTTGTAGGTGTAATCGATTCGTACCAAATGCAAGATTTGGGCTCTCTGCTTAAGGAAACATCTTCATCAGTAGATGAAGATGGGCTATACTGCTAGGCTCGTGCCTCACCAAGCATTATATGCCAAAGAGCAGCTATGCTGCAATTGGGATTTTAATAAAAATATTGTGGATTATTCATTAAAGTTATTTTATCTAATAAGAAGAGCAAGATATACTGCAATGTGAATTTTAAAACAAAAGTATATTTATGTTTCAAATGAATTGAGAAATATAAGGATCATATTGTAGAAATTCAGCCAAAATACCGTTAAAGAATGCATTTAAATAAAATATTCAGAAAATTCAAATTTTAACTTGATATTAAATTTGTATTAGTTACAATAAAGTTGAGAGATAAAATATTTATTAAGGAGGAATAGGTATGGCTAAAATAATTATTGCACCAAATAAATATGTACAAGCAAGTGGAGAGCTTGCAAATTTATCAAAGTATGTTTCAGAATTAGGAAAGAACGCATTATGTCTTTTAACAGAAGGAGGATTCAAGAGAGTAAAAGATACAATTGATAAAAGCTTTTCTGAAAACGAATGCAGTATAATATATGAAAAGTTTAACGGTGAATGTTGTACTACAGAGATTAACCGTATAATGGAGATATGCAACAATAATAATATAGACGTTATAATTGGTGTTGGAGGTGGAAAGATTCTAGACACTACAAAAAGTGTAGGTTATTGTAAGAATATGCCGGTTGTTATAGTTCCGACAATAGCATCAACTGATGCTCCTTGTAGTGCTTTATCAGTTATTTATACAGAGGATGGTGTGTTTGAAAAATATTTATTCTTAAAGCAAAATCCAAATCTAGTATTAGTAGATACTGATATTATTGCACAAGCACCAACAAGACTTCTGGCATCTGGTATGGGAGATGCACTTGCAACATATTTTGAAGCAAGAGCTTGCAATGCATCAGGTTCTCAAACTTGTGCATTTGGAACACCAACTCTTGCAGCTATGGCACTAGCAGAACTTTGCTATGATACTTTAATAACAGAAGGTGAGCTGGCTATTAAAGCTGTAGAAAATAATGTATGCACAAAGGCAGTAGAAAAAGTAATAGAAGCTAATACATTATTAAGTGGAATTGGATTTGAAAGTGGTGGACTTGCAGGAGCACATGCAATTCATAATGGATTTACAGTTCTTCCACAGTGTCACCATATGTATCATGGAGAAAAAGTTGCATTTGGCACATTAGTACAACTTGTACTAGAAGATGCACCTGAAGAAGAAATTGCAGAGGTTATAGATTTCTGTTGTAGAGTGGGACTTCCAGTAACATTAAAACAACTTGGAATTACAGAAATAAAAGAAGAAGAAATTATGGAAGTTGCTAAAGCTGCTACTGCAGAAGGAGAGTCAATTCATAATATGCCATTTCATGTATCTGCAAAGGATGTATATGCAGCAATTTTAACAGCTAATTCTATTGGAAAGGATTATGTAGAATAGTCTATATTAAATAATTATTAAAGAAAATAATAATTATATTATTATGGACAAGTATAGTAACGTTATGCAAATTAATGTGTAACGTTACAGTTGTTTTACAATATAGTAAGATGTTGCTTTAATTTATTAATGAAAAGTCTATTTTAGATGTATGACATATGGAGGATAGTATAATGAAATTAATAGTAAATGCAGATGATTTCGGAATATCAAAAGCTGTAACACTTGGAATATTAGAAGCACACAAAAATGGTATTGTTAAATCAACTACTCTTATGTGTAACATGGAAGATGCAGAATATGCTGCAAACTTATCCAAGAATTATAATGATCTTGGAGTAGGGATACATTTTGTATTAACTGCAGGAAAGCCATTATCAAAAGATGCACAATCCTTAGTAGATGAGAATGGGAATTTCAAAAGTAATAGTTTAATAATGAAGACAGCTAAAATTGAGGATATAAGAAAAGAGTTTAATGCTCAATTTGAAAAATTTCTTTCATTTGGAATAAAACCAACCCATATTGATAGCCATCATCATGTACACAAGGAACCTATGGTATTTGAAGTAGTTATGGAGTTTTCAAAAAAATATAACTTGCCAATAAGAAAAGTAAATGATAAGAGTATAGAGAAACTAAAAAAATTAAATAAAGGAATGATATTTACAGAAGAGTTTTATGGTAAAGAAAATATAGAATCAAAACATTTTATAAATTTATTAATTAAAAACAAAGATACAGAATTTTTAGAGATAATGTGTCATCCCGCATATTTAGATGAAAAAATATTAAATTCAAGCTCTTATTTGCTAGAAAGAACTAAAGAGTTATCAACATTAACAAGTGGAGAAATAAAAGAATATATAAAAGATAATAAA
>OCAO01000518.1_pt1 | contig 12458 bp, 10 predicted proteins | sample 1477151 | NCBI WGS metagenome assembly OCAO01 (sample SAMEA2580298, study PRJEB22360) | human gut metagenome | biome: human gut; feature: human-associated habitat; material: faeces | place: Denmark | collected 2008/2010 | reverse complement strand
TTCAAACATTTAAGTCATAAATGCAAATTAGTTCAATTTGTTATTGCAATTTATAGTTTTAATTTTTATGCAAAATTCATCTGATTCACATGATTTATTTATACTGTCTATTAAATATTGGCATATCCTTTGTTTTAATGTATATAATGTATTATTGCTAGTATTCTCACACAAAACATACGTGCTTTTACATAGTGTACGCATTAAATATTGACTAAAATTTTTATCTATATCTATCCATTTTAAAAAATCATTTCTTTTAATCTCAATTAATTTTGAACTGCTTCTTGCTTTAACACTAGATACATATGGCTTATTATCAAAAATTTCTAGCTCACCAATATAATCCCTATTAGTATATGTTTGAATTAAATATTTCTTCCCTGATTCAGAAACTGTATAAATATCAAATATCCCCTCAACTATTATGTAAAATGATTCTTGCTTATCTCCTTGTTCTAGTACAAACTCCTCTTCTTTATATTCTTTTACAGAAATATTTTTTAAAATTTCATATGGACATTGTTTAATCATCTCATATATTATGGGATTTGCTTCTAATATATTAAATAGCTCAATAATACATTCATTTTTCATAAATTATGTCTACCTTCTAATTTATTATTTTATATATGGCAAAAAGATATAGAATAAGATTCCATATCTTCCTGTTCATTATAGGGTTTTGAATTTTTAAGTTGTTAGTTTATTCTTACTTTAATATATTTGCTTCACTATTATTATATTATATATCTCAATATAAGTATAGGAATTTTGTCCTTAAATTACAATTTATTCATAATTATTTAATTTTTTCTTTAATAATTTGAGACATTTGTCTATAATTTGCTTTTTTGTATTATAAATATAGTATATTTTTACTTATATAACAAAATAACATTATACACCTATTAATACATAATTTTAATATTATCCTATCTAATAATATATGAAGAATAATTTGACATTGATAAAAAATAAGAGTATACTATTAAATGTTCTGAGGCCCATTGGTCAAGCGGTCAAGACGCCACCCTCTCACGGTGGAATCATGGGTTCGATTCCCGTATGGGTCACCAATGTAGAAAACATGAGCATTTGCGGTTGTAAATTGTTCATGTTTTTTTATTTTTTACACCATTTTTACACCATAGTTTTTGATAGCAAATTTTATTTATAAATCCAGTAATATTGAGAGTTTTAGCTTGTATTCAAAAAGCATGTACTTTTTATATTATGTACATGCTTTTTTATAAATCTATTATCTATATTAGTCTGTTCTTTCTAAATTCACTATAAATATAGACTTCCTTAAGCTTATCTAATTTAGGTAATAATATTTCAGCATAATTATCTGAATGTGCAGAGATATCACTAATTTGCAATTTTAGCAATCTTTCAAAATTCACCTCTCCTATATCATCTATAGCTAATTTAATACTATCAATTGTAGGTTTGATTGCTGTATCATGCATTTTTATAAGTGTACATACATCATTTATTATATTTTCATCATAGCCCAGTCTATTAAGTACAAGATTAGATATTTCAACGCTAACTTTCTGATGTCCCCAATAATGAACCTTATCATTCACTTTTTTCTTAACATATGGCTTACCTATATCATGTAATAATGCTGCAAGTTTCAGAATTAAATCATTATTTACACCTGCTACAACATATAGAGTATGAATATACACATTATACTTATGTGCTATATGTTCACAGTTCTTACAAATAATTAGTTCTGGCACTAGTTCTAATATTTAAAAGAATTTTAGTAAGTTCCTGTCTATCATCAGTATAAGCCATTTAAATCTCCCCAACTCTTTTCTCTTATATCAACACATTTAACTCTTTTTTCTTCATGCTAATTCTAATTTAACTATGCTTCTTTTCCTAATACTCTGCTTAAATATTTTTCGAAATATCCTTCATCACCTTCAAAATCAGTTAACCATATGTACATCATTAATATTTCCAGAAGCTTCTTTTTGCCTTTAATAAATGGTTTATGTGAAACTTTTATATATAGTTTATCAATATTGAATAAATTATTTGTTTTAGTATAATCATATCGAGTTCTCATAATTCCTTCTTTATCTCTAACTCTAATTTTATGAGTCCTTGGCCACATATGTTCATTATCAAAAAATTTATCTAAATATTTAAATGCGAATCTCTCAATATTAACATCATACTGCTTACTTGTATTCTCTACCCATTTATTCAATTTATCAGATATATACGGTACATCTGTCTTGCTCTCCTTTTTTATTCTGTAATGATCCTTTATAAAATTAAATATCATTTCTGAATCATTTTTTAAATATGAGTATTTCTTTATAAGTTTTGGATAAATCTCATATGAAAGCGCTCTGAAATCTGCTTCTTCATGAAGAAGATAAAACATACAATCACTTTCAAGCATAATACCTATAACATTATTCAACTTTTGATTATGCTGCTTTTCATATATGTTTACAAGCCAGTCTGCTACTTCATCATTATACTGTGATATCTGCTTTCTGTATTTTCTTATTTTTTCATCTTCCTCTATTTTCTTTTCACTTACATCTTCTTCATTAAGATAATTATTATAGTATTCAAAAATATAATCTATGCACTTCTTTATGTTTTCTACTTTTTTATCAAGATTAAATTCATCCAATTTATCTTCCTGTTTTCTCTGTAGTATATATTCTTCTACTTTAAGCATAGTATTCTCCTTAGTTTGTATATTATATAGTTACTATAATATGATAATTACTTGATTTCAATGCTTTTGTATAAGCCGAGTTCTGTACTAAGGCTAACTTGTACCAAATTGTAATTATATGTAACTAAGAATATCTTCTAGCCTTATCACTTGATATGCTGGATTTTTTTCTATATTTATTCATAACGATTTATATTTTTTTGTATTTTTATTTTTAATGGAACTTTCCCTTAATTCAAATTTATTTCCAATGCTAAATTATATATTTGCTTTTATTTTCACTCATGGTGCTAGCCCCGGTCACCGGCACCATTATTTTAAAGAAAAGGCTGTATTACTTGGTTTTAACACCTTGTAGTATGGCTTTTTTATTTGGTTTGCAACAATATTTGCAACAACTAGAAATAATATTGTTTTTTGCAACAATTCATCTATTTTATCTATGAATTTATATGTATTTATTATTAAATAATTTCAATAAATAAAAATCTAATACATCATAATTTAATTACTTCAAAAATCTTATCACTCTTACAAAATACTTTTCTAATATCACTATCTATTGTCTGTGGTGCTTGAACTCAAATGCAATTTTTTGTGAAATATTCACTCCATTAACATTAAATTTAAATAAAGATCTATATAAGGCTCTCCCTGAAAATACTATTGGAGAAAAAATAAAAAAGCAGCGCTTATTACATGGACATGAAAAAGAAAAATTTTGTGAATTGATTAGTACTGAAGAAAAGAGTCTAGAGCTTTGGGAATCGCATAAAATTATTCCTGCGCCTAAATCTATAAAAAAAATATGTAATTTATTTAATTTGCCATTAGATTACTTCGGTGAATATTACTCACTTTATTATAATCATCCTGAAAAGTTATTTTTAAAATGGAAAAGTAGAAATGACTATAGCTATAAGAAATGCATAAGCATTTTAGAAAGTTCTGAATCTACACTTATTAATTTTGTTAATGGAAAATATGGTATGTCTTATGAGATGTATTTGAAGATGAATAAAGTAGGAATCTTTTAGCTGATTCCTACTTTATTGTATTGTTCAGATTTTCATGGTGGAGGCGAAACATGACCTTTGAAATCCACCACATATTATGTTTTAACTAATTATCGTTTTTGCCCAGTCTGGTAATATATCATCTTTCCACACTAATTTACCTTGTTCAACACAAGCAACTAATTTAAATATATCAGTATTATCATAAATATTAATTTCATCACATATTGCTATAACCTTATTAAGATTTTCTAATGATTCAAAATATCTTCTTTCAATATCCTTATGGGGAATTCCGTGTCCACCTTTCTTACTCTTAAATTTACTCTTACTTTAGCAGTCTCTGATGTATCGACATCAACATAAATTTTTATTAATTTAACAGCTTCTCTTGCACACTTCATTTACAGATTACTATCTTTTCAAGAACCTATCCTTGCCACCATTTCATCAGTACTTATTCTTTTTTCATCTTTGTTCTGCTCATAATAAGTTGACTTATAAATTGAAGTTTTACCAGCCCCGTTAACCCCTGCAAATAAAGAATAATTTAAAAATGCATCGTATAATTTTTTATTATCTTGAGCCATAATCAATATACCTCCGTATTAATAAAAATTTTTGTTCCACAAGTATTATTTTAAACCTACATTCCACTGCTCCATTAAGAACCGTATCAATCATTTCAACTTTGCAAAACAACTGAACCAAATCTTTGAAAATTCTTCATCTATTGCAACTTTCTTCACTTTATCTAAAGAAATATCGCAAATTTCCTTATAAATAATACAATATTTTCACATTCTTTTATTGCCATAATTCTTCTTCTGTTAATAGATACTTATACATCATTTTCTTCTCATTTTCTGTAGCTGTATTGTTTTTTATTGCAATTTTAATTTTATTTATATTTAACTTATCCTTATTCTTTAAAATATTATCCTTGTACATACTACTCCTAAATAGATTACTCCACATATAGTTATTAATGTCTACCTTAGAATAATCAAAGCTTTCAGGTTCAAAAATAAATTGTAAAAACTCAGAATACTGACTATATTTCTTAAGGAATGATATATCTTCAACCTTTCCTATGAGATGTAACACAATACATATTTCAATAGTATCCTCTAAGATATTAGGAAATTTACGTACATTAGGTTTATTATTTTTAATTTGTTCTTCAATAATATCTATATATCTTTTTTTAATATCTTTATTAAATTGTAATATATTTTCTTCGATTAATAAAAAAATCTCTCTGAAATCAATATACTTTAATTGAGATGCTATTAACATAGAAATAAATTTTTCTTTTTGTTCATCATTAAAGCTTTTCCTTACTACAAATAAACATTTTGTTTTTTCTTCTTCAGGTATTTCTTTATTAAATATTACATCTATATTAGAATATACATTGCTATTTTTATATTTAGATAATAACTCAAATATTTTCTTCAAATAAGTTAATGTATTTCTTTGTTTTGAAACTACAATTAAATCATAATCTATAAGATATGCTAACATTTCATTAAATTCTTGTATATCATCTTCAATAAATTCTGTAATCAAAATCAATACTGCTTCAAGTATATTTACAATCAAGCCTTTATACTCTTTTAGGCATTCTTTAATTAAATCAACTAATATCTTTATTATTTTTTTCTTTTCTTCTAAGGTTAAATTTAATTTACTTAAGATTATACAAAAACAGTGTAATTGATTATATAAATATATATTGTAGTATTTAACCATGTATCTACAGAAATTTTTAAATTTCTCTATTATTAGCTTATTATTAATATCACTATTTAATTCTATCTCCTTTACCTTGTATTCACTAACCCAATCTGCTAATTCTTTATGATCGCAGTATTTAATAAACATATCTAAATCGTATCTGTTAATTTCGTACTCTTCTAATTTAGTACCTGCGCTTCCAAATACCGAATTAGATTTATCATTTTTATTAGGTGTATAAGTACACATGATTGCTTTTAAATAATACTTAAAATATTCTCTTGGATTAGAAAAATAATCTATGGTTATATTATTAAGTTTAAAATAAAAATAATAATCATATGCTATACCTTGCATTTCTAATAAACTACCTAAGGGATTCCCAATAAACAGACTATTTATATTTAAATAAGTATTTTCATGTTTTTTTAATAAACTTGTTTGTTTCAACAAATTTTTTTCTGTTCCAAAAAGGATATTCTTAAAAAAAGCGTATGCTTTTTGTTCTTTTTCTGAAAGATTATTTATAATATTTTCTATCATCTCACATTCGCTGCTAATATCCTTAAATTTTGATTTTTCAAACGCAGCTTTATTATATAGATAAATTAATAGATCATATATACTCTTATTATTCATCATACTTGTTTCGACTTTTTCTAATAACTCTCTATACTCTTCTTTCTTATCTATTTCTCCATTTTTTATTAAATAGTAATAGTATAATTTTAACTTATCATCTTTTACCTTACTTATTTTATCTAATATTTCATCATATTTATAATCAAGAGAAAGTAATAATAATTTCTCATCTATATTGTCTGCACCATCAGTTATTTTAAACTCCTCAACTTCATTGTGTACTATGCAATAAATATACGCAATTCCTGATTTTCTAAATATATCTTTTAATTTAGATTCTTTTTTTTCAGTTGAACTTAAAATTTGTTTTATATTATTAAATTCATTCTTATCAAAAAAACGCAGCATATATCCATCTAATTCCACACCTTTAAAATTATATACTCTTACTAGATCTTCATATGAAATTCTTTTAAAATCTTTAAATATTTTATATCTATCGTACAATATATCTACTAAAGGCTCAGCAAGAAGATCATTTTTTGAATCTAAAATATAATCTAAACATGAATAAAGATCTTTTCCTATTTGAGATGGCAAGTTTACATCTTTATTTTTATCTTTAATTTCTTTACATACTTCATTTGTATCAAGAATATAAACATTATTTTCTTTTAAGTATGATTTGATGTATTCCTCTGCAGGGCTTGTATTAGTTTGAATTATATAATTTTTAGGCCTTCCCTCTAATACATTATTAGATTTTGCAATATAATTAATCCATCCCATAATTAATTTTAAATTATAATCATTAAGAGAATATCCTACAAATAAGAAAGTATGGTCTATTAGTAAAGATTTAATTTTACTTTCAATCAATATGTGAGTTTGAGAATATGAAATATAATCCTTTTCCTTTAAAACTATACTGTCAAGATCATTTATATCTCCATGCATTTTTATAATATAATGATTATTACTTTGTTTTAATAAATCTTCATCCCTATACACACAACTATATAACCTTCCATTAGTACTAGCTGAATCTTCTAATAATGTATCATAATTAGTAGTGATAATATGGTCTGGAAGCATGTCTAAAATTATTTTATCAATTTCATTTGATTTTGCACTTATATTTAATGAGTTGTTAATAATTTCTTTATACTTCTCATGATTCTGAGACTTATCTATATCATAATAATATTGTGGTATTTTTAAGAACTCATCTTGTGAAAAGTCATACTTATATGAACATTTGTTATCACAATTACCTATACTAACACAGCTATTTTTACATTTGCATTCACTACAATTATTTTTCTTTTTGCAATTACATTTATAACAATTGTTATAATTTAATTCATCAGCAAACTCTTTTACTAGACCTCCCCAGGTTGGTATCCCTGAATTTTTAGATATTCCAGAGCCTACAAATATAACTAACTTTTCATTTTCTCTTGCTTTTCTTATATCTTTTATTTTATCTTTAAATTCCATACTAACCTCCCCCAGCTACACTTCTTTTATTTCATAATTAATATATTTAGTATCTATATCACATCCAAATATTTTGGGTAAATATTCAAAATTATTAGAAATTGATGCTTTTAAAAACATAATATATTCTTTATTTTCTGGTAATATTTTTATTTTCTCCTGCAATACAAAATAATCTGAAATAAATTTATGCCATAATATATTCTGAGTTGCATTTATAAATAATTCTGCTATTTCAACAGCTTCTCTTACCTCATCTTTTTGTGGCATTAAGTATTCATGCTCTAGCTCATTTCTCAATTTTCTTATCTTTGCAATCAAAAATATAGGTGTTATTTCCATTGCCTGTAGAAATCGTAGCTTAAACGAAAGATTTTTATCAAAATAAGTCTCTGCTTCAAATTCATTAATCATGCTTTTTATATATGGATAATGCTGTTCATTAAAGTTCAAATAATCAAACCCTAAATATGAAATAATCCAATCAACCTGACAATCTATCGCCCTTTTTGAATTACTTAACCCTTCTACAAGCCCTTTATTATCCAAATTCTTTAAATCTTGTTTTGCGAACTTTAAAAAATCTTCGGGACTCAATCCAAATTTAACGTATTCATTATAAGATGTACAATCTTTTAATATATAAAATTTATTCCACTTTATCTTACATTCATTTAACACTAATGTCCTCCCTTATAACCTTACTATTATATGTATTATTAAATATTTTACCATTTTAAAACAAAAAATCACACAACTAGTAACCAAATTTTATTCTATAAGTTACTAATTATGTGACTTTTCTCTTTAGATATTTTATTAATAATACCTCTAATCTTTTCCTTGAATTAATCTTAGTATTTTGAGCAATCAAAAAAAGAAACCATTAAAATCAATATTTTAAATTTATATTTAACGAGAGCCTTAATGGTGCCCCCCCCCGTAACAATAAAAAAACACAACTACTTGTAATTAGCTATTAAAACCATATTACAACTAGTCGTGGAAATTGCTGGTGGTGACGACCCATAACCAACCACCATACTAAAAAAACTTTTATAAATATATTAATACTATGTTGCTCTCAATATCTAAAGATTCACTGTAATATCATCTTATAAGTCATATATACTATATATAACTTAGAATCTAAATATCTATGATAAAGGAGGTCTCCCATGAACTACACCCAAATAGAATCCCTAGTCCAATCCTCAAAGCAAGGAAACACCACTTCAAAAGAACTCTTAGCAGAAGCATTCAAACCTTTCATCTTAAGCATTTCAAAACGCACTTTTATTAATGGATATGATTTTTATGATATTCAAAATGAATGTTTTAGAATCTTATTTAACTGTGTATCCTTATATAATACTGAAAACAATAGATTTGTTGCTTATGCTACAAGTGGAATTAAGAAAAGCCTTAATGATCTTATAAAGAAAAGTAAAAACAGAAGTCATGCTGAAGGACATGAAGCATTAATACTTTGCGGTTATTTAGATCATTTTCTTCCTTCTGAAATCCCTACTACTGAAGAAGTTCTCTGTGAAAAAGCTGATTATGAAATAGTTAAATCTGCCCTGAGTAAGCTCCCAACAAAAGAAAAAAATCTTATAACTTATGTATTTCTAGGGAATAATACTGTAAGGGCATATGCTGCACTTCATAATATTAATTATTCTACTGCTATTTTTATTAAGAATAATGCTCTTAAGATTTTGTTTAAAGAAATTAATATGCTAAATGAATAGACCCTTAAAGGTATTCCGATCCAATATCTTTAAGGGTCTATTTTTTTTGTTTAGGTAATATATATTTTTGATTAAATAAAAACTCCAAATCTCCTAAACATAAAGATTTCTTCAATTATTAATACTTTTCATTTGATTTTATTATTTTTCAATATTATTTAATTCTTCATACAATTCAACTAATCTCATTTTTGCTTGTCTTTTTTTGACTGCACCATTTCCAAATAATTTAAATTTGTTTTGTTTAATGATACTTTCTTGTTCAGCTATCTGCCTTTTTATATTCAAAATTTTCTTAATAGCTTCTCTTTCTCTTTCTAATTTTTCTTTTTCTAGTTTTATTTGCTTTAATTTTTCTTTTTCTAACCTTTCAGCTTCTTGACGTTCTCTCTCTTGTCTCTCTTTCTCTAATCTTTCGGCTTCCTGGCGTTCTCTCTCTTGTCTTTCTTTTTCTAATCTTTCGGCTTCTTGACGTTCTCTCTCTTGTCTCTCTTTCTCTAATCTTTCTGCTTCTTGACGTTCTCTCTCTTGTCTTTCTTTTTCTAATCTTTCTGCTTCTTGACGTTCTCTCTCTTGTCTTTCTTTTTCTAATCTTTCGGCTTCTTGACGTTCTCTCTCTTGTCTCTCTTTCTCTAATCTTTCGGCTTCCTGGCGTTCTCTCTCTTGTCTTTCTTTCTCTAACTTTTCGGCTTCCTGGCATTCTCTCTCTTGTCTTTCTTTCTCTAACTTTTCGGCTTCCTGGCGTTCTCTCTCTTGTCTTTCTTTCTCTAACTTTTCTGCTTCTTCAGCTTTTTTTCCTTCATTTACGCTAACTTCTTTTTTATTACTAATAGTACCATCAGCCTTTTCAAGTTCCTTAGAAAAAGAAATGCTTCTTACAGTTTCTGCATTTTCAAACTTTATTACATAACATGAATTATTATTATCAATACTAATAATCTTTCCTTTTCCAAATGCCTTATGAATGACTTGATCATCAACATTAAAAATCCTATCATTATTCCTATTCATACTATTTTCATTATTTATAATATAGTCATTAGCATCCTCAACTAAATTTTCTTCTAATTCTACAGTATAATTTAAATACATTTTATCAGTGTTGAATATAAATCTAGAAGGATATCTGTATGATCCATCATAATTTATACCCTCTGATTCACTTAAAAATAATGCATTTTCAGCTCGTGTATATCCTACATATGCTAACCTTCTTTCTTCTTCCATTTTTTCTTTAGTATTAGTTTTTTTACTTGGGAAAATTCCTTCATTTAATCCACATATAAAAACATACGGAAACTCAAGACCCTTTGCTGAATGGAGTGTCATCATCTTTATTACATCAGATTTTTCTTTTCGATCTGTATTAGTATATAATGATATTTCCTGTAGATAATCTTCTAATGTAGTTTCTTCTCCAGCACTATTTTCATAATCTGTAATTGAATTTTTTAATTCTGCTAAATTATCAAGTCGCTCATCTTCACCACTTTGTCTAAGCAGAGCTTCATATCCGCTATTGTTCAACAATTCCATCAACAAATCGCTTATTGTCATTTCCTTGTATATTTTCTTATATTTTTCTATTAATTCTATAAACTCATTAGCTTTGCTTTTTGCAATTAAGCTATTATCTATATTTATTTTCAAAGCATTATACAATGAACAATTATTATTCTCTGCATATTGAGTAACAATTTCCATTCTTTTCTTTCCGAAATTTCTTTTAGGTTCATTTATAATCCTCATAAATGATAAATCATCTTCAAAAGCTATCATTCGCATATAGCTAAGTACATCTTTAATTTCTTTTCTTTGATAAAATTCAACTCCACTATATAATACATATGGTATCTTATTTTTTAGTAATTCTTCCTCTATGCTCCTTGATACATAATGTGCTCTATAAAGAATGGCAATATCCTTATATTCTTTTCCTCCACTAATTATATTTTGTATCTGCTCTACGATCCATCTTGCTTCATCATAAATTGTTTTAGAATGACTGTACATTACTGGTATTTTTTCAAATTTAGTTGCAATTAGTTTTTTATCAATTCTCTGAGTATTTTTAGATATTAATGAATTTGATGCATTAATAATATTTTCTGAAGAACGATAATTAGTATTCATCATCACTGTTTTTACATTTGGAAATACTTTATCATAATTAAGTATAAATGATACATTTGCACCTCTCCATGAATAAATTGTTTGGTCTGGATCTCCAACAATAAATAAATTTTTGTGGTATTCACTCAATATGCTAACTAATTCATATTGATTTCGGCTTACATCTTGAAACTCATCAACCATTATATATTCAAGCTTATGTTGCCATTTTTCACGCACATTCTGAAATGTCCTAAGTATATATAAAGCAAATGTTATTAAATCATTGTAATCTAAATTATAGTTTTTCTTCTGTTGATATAGATAGCCAAAAAATATTCTATCTTCAACTGATTTTGAATTTAAAAATTTCTCTTTTATTTTATTATTATCTGTTTCAAGCACATATGGTATATGCTCAAAATTTCTTACTTTTCTTCGTCCAATCATTTCTTTAGCTTTTGTAAAAGTTAATTGCCTTGAATTGATATTAGCTTGTTCATAAACAATTTTTAATATAGATTCCATATCTTCAGTATCCATTACAATAAAATTATCTGGATAATTCATTGTATGTATATCTTCTTTTAATAATATTCTACAAAAGCCATGAAATGTTGATATTAATCCTGTATCATTATCACCAATTACTGCTCTTATACGTTTTTTCATTTCTCTTGTAGCTTTATTGGTAAAAGTAACGCATAAAATATTGGAAGTCGAAATTCCCAATTCATTTACTAAATAAATATATCTTGACGTTAAAGCTTTCGTCTTGCCACTTCCTGCACCAGCTATAACTCGTATATATCCTTCTGTTGTAGTAACTGCCTCTCTTTGAGATTCATTAAGTCCATTCAATATATTTTCTACCATAGTCATACCTCATATTATCTATTTATAGAATATTATTCCTATCTTATATTATATAAGTGCTATTAGATTTTATCAATTTACAAATATTAATTTTCTATATTAATAAATATAGAAAAGGATTTAAATCCAATTACAAAGAATATTTTTGTAAAAATATAA
>OCAO01000514.1_pt1 | contig 12652 bp, 10 predicted proteins | sample 1477151 | NCBI WGS metagenome assembly OCAO01 (sample SAMEA2580298, study PRJEB22360) | human gut metagenome | biome: human gut; feature: human-associated habitat; material: faeces | place: Denmark | collected 2008/2010 | reverse complement strand
CCCTTTTCTTAGAAAATCTTTTTCATTTTCCTCTTGACATATTACCAAATTGCTTTATATCCCCATCTGTGAACAGCCAATTTCCCTGTAAATTTCACAGGATTCCATTAGTTCCCTATGCGTTCCGAAACCGGTCATTTTTCCCTCTTCCAGCACCATGATATGATCGGCCCCCATAACAGAACTAATTCTTTGAGTGATAACCACGCACGTTGTATCAGAAAAATGCTCCCGCAGTTCCTTTCGAAGCGCTGCATCCGTCTCATAGTCAAGGGCACTTGAAGAATCATCTAGAACCAGTATCTCCGGCTGAGCTGCCAGAGCTCTTGCAATCAATATTCTTTGTTTCTGTCCCCCGCTTAAATTGGCACCACGGATATCCAGTTTCTGACCGAGACCGCCTTTCTCTTTTACAAAATCGCTGGCTCTTGCATAAACGGTGGCTTCCGAAATCTGTTTAACCGTGAGAGTGCGTCCCATCCTGATATTTTCCAAAATAGTATCCTTGAAAATAACATCGTTTTGGAATACCGTTCCAAACTTTTTCCGAAGCGTCTTTATGTTCATAGTCCGAATATCTTTCCCATCGATGCGAACCGCGCCGCTCCCTACATCATAAAACCGCATTAAGAGGTTCACCACTGTGGATTTACCTGAACCGGTCGCTCCAATAATCCCCAGTGTTTCTCCCCGTTTAAGGCTGAAGCTGATATCCTCAATATTATTTTCACCTTTATTATAGGAAAATGACACATGGTCAAATTCAATATGAGGAATATCTGCTTTCAAATCCACTTCGACTTCACTCTCACTTTTCCTTAAAACCAGATCATTTTCCGCCTCCAAAACCCTGTTAATACGCTCTGCTGAGGCTGACGCCTTAGAGAGAATGATAAACATCCTTGACACGGACATAAGCGCATTCAAAATAATAGTGAAGTATGTCATAAACGCCAGTATTTTACCCACTTCCGAAGTGCCATGATCTACTCGATATGCACCGACAATAATCACCGCTACAAGGCCAATATTAAGAAAAATATTCATGCTAGGATTCGTAATTGCTGTGGTAACTGTCGCCGTTCGCTCCCGATCCACCACCTCTTTATTCACTACATCAAACCGGCCTCTCTCATAATCTTCCTTAGATAGGGCTTTAATAACCCGAATCCCCGCAATGTCCTCACGGACCAGTCTCACAAACCGGTCTGTACTATCCTGAAGTGCTGCAAACATGGGGATACTCTTTCTGGAGACTAGTACTACCACGATGGTAAGTAACGGCATAGTAGCCATAAGCACACAGGACAAAACAGGGTCGAGAGCCATAGTCATAGCGATACCTCCAACTAGCAAAATGGGAGCTCTGACGCCGAGGCGCTGGATTCTTCCCAACATCTGATGAACATTATAGGTATCGCTTGTCAAACGCGAAATCAGAGATGGCCTTGTTATTTGATCCGTCTGCTGGTTAGACAATAGCATCACCTTCTCAAATAAATCCGCCCGAATAGTGTATATAGCATCGCTGGACACTCTGGAGGCCAAACGATTTGCCAGAATATTAAATATCGCAGCCAGAACGGAACAGACTACCATAAAAAAGCCCCAAAGCAGAATCTCACTCCTTTGATTTCCCGGAATCACCGTATCAATCATATAGGCCAGTGTCCACGGCAGCAAAAGCTCCATAATAGTTCCTGTGAACTTAATTAAAAAACCCATTGCCATCCGAAGATAATAAGGCTTCAGATAATGTACAAATATCTTTTTCATAACTCGTCTTTCCCGGATATACCCCGTACGTTTCTATCAGCTCTACTTATTTCCAGTAAGCAGTTTCCTTGTCTTCCATTTACCACTGATAAAGTAGGCATAACATAGAACAGCCGGCAGTGTCCTGGAAAATGCGGTTCCCCAGAAATATCCAATAGCTCCCTGATTGAACACGTAAACAAACAAAAGGCTAAAACCAATCCTGCATACTACACCATCCAAAATCCCAATTAAAAATCCAAGACTCACAAACCCGGATCCCGTAACCATAGACTGAAAGGATCCGGTACACGCTGATGCAAAGAATGCCAAAACCATAATTCTCATATAAGTAACTCCCAGCTCTAAGACAGCCGGGTCTGATGTAAAGACACCAAAAAGAGTTTTGGGTATAGTAAGCGCAAGAAAAGATGAAAATGTCGCAACACATATACAGCATCCAAAGGTATTCCATACAATTTTTTTCGCACGGTCCAGCTTTCTGGCTCCCAGATTCTGACCAATCATCGCTCCAGCAGCCGCATCAACACCATTCATAAAAACATTTAAGAATTTTTGAATCTTGTCACCCACGCTGTTTGTTGCAGAAACCACAAGTCCGTAGGAATTTACGTTGGATTTAATCCACAGCATAGACGACTGAACCAGCATAACCCGCACAAACTGAGGAATACCAAGTTTAATAATAATCCACAGTGATTCTTTTTCCAGCCGGAAATACGAAAGTTTCAACTCAAAATCAAACTCTTCCCGATGTTTATAAAGATAATAAAATGCTGCTGCAAATGCTCCAAACTGGGATAATACGGTGGCGATTGCCGTTCCAGCCGCTTCCATCTTTAACACCGCTACCAGAAAAACATCGGCCACCACATTGACCACTGCTGCAACAGAAATGAAGATCAGAGGCCGCTTTGATTCTCCCATCCCTCTAAGAATTCCGCAAACTGCATTGTAGCCAAATATAAACGGCATGCCAATTGTCGTAATAATCATATAAACAGTGGCCTGTGTAAGCGCCTCCGAAGGACAGTGCAAAAGGTCCAGAATAGTCTGATGAAAGATCACCGTTCCTATAATACAGACAAAAGAAATCGACAGCATTAATGTAAGCAAAGTTCCTATCGTTTTTTTCACTCTGTCTATATCTTTTGCCCCAAACAGCTGAGCTATGTAAATTTGTCCTGCTGAAGCAAAAGCTGTCGCTATGGGCGTCATTAAGTCTGACACTTCTCCTCCGGTCGCTACACCGACTGTCCCTGTGCTTCCTACAAACTGTCCCACAATAATCAAGTCCACCATAGAATACAACTGCTGAATTAAATTCGTCAATACAATTGGTATCGCAAAAATCAGCAGGGTTTTTAAAATATTTCCTTCCGTCAAATCTCTTCCAACCTTCTTTTTTGCTGCGACTGCACTCATAACGTTCTCCTTTTTAAATATCATTTTTCAGATTGCCATTTCTTATGATTTAGCCTTCAAAGACTTTAATCGTCTTATTTATTCCACCAACAGCTTTCTTGTTTTCCATTTTCCGCTGATAAAATAAAGGAAGCAAATAACTGCAGGAAGAGATCGGGCCATAGCATTGCCATAAAAGAATCCCGTAATTCCCATTCCCAGACCATAAACAAATAAAATACTGAAGCCAATTCTGCACACAACACCATCCATCATCCCAATAAGGAAACTGAATGAAGCAAAACCGGAGCCTGTAACAACGGCCTGAAATGTTCCCAAAAGAGCTGATAAGAAAAATGTAAGCACCAGAATACGCATATAAATGATTCCCATTTCAATTACCGCAGGATCATTGGTAAAAAAGCCATACAGTACTTCTGGTATTTGAAGAGCCAAAAATGATGCAACAGCAGCGGCTGTCAACGTACAGCCCAGGGCTGTCCAGACAGTTTTCTTTACCCTGTCATACTTTCTCGCCCCAAGGTTCTGACCGATCATAGCTCCAGCCCCCGTATCCACTGCACTGACAAACACGGTACACATTTTCTGAATCTTATTTCCCACACTGTTAGTCGCAGAGGCCACCAGCCCATAACTGTTAATATGTGCGTTACACCACAGCAGTGAAAATCTGATACATACGGTCTGAACCATTTTGGGAATTCCCAACTTCAAAATTATTAATAACGCTTCTTTTTTTATCTTGAAATATGACAATTTAAGTTCAAAATCAAACTGTTCTTTCCTGCGATACATGAATATAAATGCCGCAGTACAGGATCCTATCTGGGCAATCACTGTCGCAATGGCCGTCCCCATTGCTCCCAGATGAAAAACAGCCACCAGCAGCAGATCCATAAAGATATTAAGCGCAGCGGCAATTGAAATAAAAAGCAACGGTCTTTTGGATTCCCCCATACCGCGCAGTACTCCGCATATTGCATTATAACCAAAGATAAATGGGAAACCGAGAGTCGTAACAATAAGATAAGAGACAGCCTGGGAATACGCTTCCGGAGGACAGTTTAATAAAGACAAAATAGAACGGTGCGTTATCACAGCAATTACCGTAAATACAAAAGATAACCCAAGCATTAATGTCAGCAGAGTCCCTACCGTTTCTTTCACCCGCCTGTCATCCTTCGCACCTGACAGCTGCGCTATGTAAACCTGTCCGGCTCCTGCAAAAGCAGTAGCCATAGGTGTCAATAAATCTGCCACCTCTCCTCCGATTGCTACACCAACCGTTCCAGTACTTCCGGCAAACTTACCGATCACCATCAAATCAACAACTGAATACAGCTGTTGGATTAAATTTGTCATAATAAGAGGAATGGAAAATAGAAGCAATGTCTTTATAATGGATCCCTCTGTAAGATTTGTACCCACCTTTTTCTGTTTTATTGCTGTTTGCATCGAATCACCTCCGTTCCATATTTTAAAAAAAGCACAAAAAATACCCGTTCCCACCCGAAATCGGGAAAATCCAATTCAGGCCGGAGCGGGCATTCAATTATAGCCCGTTCAGCTCTTTTGCTCTGCAACAGGATACAAAATGATTTGGCAGCACTTCCTCCAGTTTCTGAGGCTCATGACACTCCTTACATGCATACTTACAACGGCTGGCAAAACGGCACCCTGGTTTGGGATTAATGGGAGAGACCAATTCTCCTTCCAGAAGAATCCTCTCCTGCTGTTCATGAATATCCATGGACGGTATCGCTGATAACAACGCTTTCGTATATGGATGAAGTGGGTTAATAAACAGGTCTTTCGTTGGAGAAGTCTCTACCAGCTGTCCTAAATACATAACACATATATCACTGGAAATGTGGCGCACAACTGACAAATTATGTGTGATAAACAGATAAGTAAGTCCATTTTGTTCCTGCAAGTCCATCAGCAAATTTAATATTTGAGCTTGAATGGAAACATCCAGTGCTGAAACTGGTTCATCGCATACTACAAATTTAGGGTTCATGGCGAGGGCCCGTCCAATTCCAACTCTTTGCCGCCGTCCTCCATCTAATTCGTGAGGATAAGCCAGGCGAAGTCGCTGGTGAATACCGACCATGTCCATCAGACGTTCTGTCTCATACTGCAATTCTTTTTTCGTAAAACGTTTAGACAGAATTAATGGTTCACTAATAGTCTGTTCAACCGTCATTCTCGGATTTACTGAGGAGTATGGATCCTGGAAAATAATCTGCATATTTTCCCGCAGTCTCTTCAAATCCTTAGGATTGACCCGTGTCACATCCTGACCATTAAACATGATCTGTCCATCGGTACTGTCCAAAAGATGAATCAGGGTACGTCCCAAAGTCGATTTTCCACAGCCTGATTCTCCCACTACCCCCATGGTTTTTCCTTCTTTAATTGAAAATGTAACATCATCAACCGCGTGTAATTTCCCCTTAGGGGTATCAAAATACTTCTTTAAGTTTTTAACTTCAATTAAGTTAGGCATAGGGAACCTCCTTCTTCGGAGCATGTATGTGAAGGCAGCTGCAGAAATGGCTTTCCCCGACTTTCTTCATCGGAACAGAATCCTTTTGACACTCTTCCGTCGCATAAGGGCAACGCGGATGAAAGCTGCAGCCTGCCGGCAGATGAGTCGGATCTGGTGGAAGCCCCTCAATATTGGAAAGCCTTCTGACATCTGCCTTTATATTGGGAATGGCACCAAACAGTCCCCTTGTGTAAGGATGAGTTGGATGTTCAAAAATTTCCTCCTTACTTCCCTGTTCAATAATCTTTCCTGCATATACAATGGCAACCTCATCACTCACCTTTGCCACAACACCTAAATCGTGGGTAATCATAATCATAGATGTATTATATTTTTTTCTTAATTCATTAATCATTTCCAACACCTGCGCCTGAATAGTTACATCCAGCGCAGTAGTTGGTTCATCTGCCAGCAAAAGTTCAGGGCTGCAGGCAAGTGCAATAGCTATAATAACCCTCTGCTTCATACCACCTGAAAACTGATGCGGATACTCATTATAGCGTTCTCTCGTAATGCCTACCATTTCCAACATTTCAGCCGCACGCTCAGCCGCCTCTTTTTTCGTTATCCCATTATGGACTTTTATTACTTCTGCAATCTGATTTCCAATTTTCATTACCGGATTTAATGCAGTCATGGGATCCTGGAATACCATGGAGATATTGCCTCCACGGACTTTCCGCATCTCCGTCTCATGCATCTCCAACAGGTTCTTGCCATTGAGAAGAATTCTGCCTCCCCGGACCCTGGCTGGGGGATCCGGCAAAATTCTCATAATAGTTTTTGCAATAGTAGTTTTACCAGCACCAGTCTCTCCTACCAACGCCAGTGTTTTCCCGCGTTCCAGCGAAAAAGAGACTCCATTAACCGCATGAACTACATCATCACCTGACGAATATTCTACTACCAAGTCTTTCACTTCCAAAAAAGCTGTTGTTTTCTCTTCCATCTTCTGACCTCCATCAATTTTTAAGTTTCGGATCCAAAGCATCTCTGAGGCCGTCACCAAGCATATTAAGACAAAGAACGGTCAATGCGATGAAAAGACCAGGGAAAGTCAGCATATAGGAATAATCCCGTATATAACCCTTTGCTCCTGAAAGCATGGCCCCCCACTCCGGAGTAGGTGGCTGAACGCCAAGACCAATATAGCTTAAAGAAGCTGCAGTCAGGACCGTATTGGCAACTCCCATAGTTGCTTCCACGATTAACGGAGCCAGACTATTTGGAAGTACATATCTCATAATCATTCGGAATTTTCCACAACCAATCGATTCCGCGGCTTCCAGATACTCCTGGTCTCTCACTCTCATAATAGAAGCGCGAAGGACTCTGGCAAATGCAGGAATACGGCTGATCGAAAGCGCCAGAACTGTTTTGTCAAAACCAGAACCCAAAGCTGCTGAGATAGCAATGGTCAGTAAAAGACCTGGGATTGACTGAAAGATATCGAGAAATCTCATAATCAGGTTATCTGCCATTCCTCCAAAATAACCTGCAATCGTACCAATAATAACACCAACAACCAAAGCAAATGCCACAGAGATGATTCCAATTGTCAGAGAGTATCTGCCCCCGTATAAAATTCTGGTCAAAATATCTCTGCCCAAGTCATCCGTTCCGAACCAGTGTGCTGTAGAAGGGCCTTGGAATGCGATTTTTAAATCCATAGTGGCGTATCCATAGGGAGTCAACACTGGTGCGAAGACCGCCGACAGGGCCAGTATGGCAAAAACGATAAGTCCTACCATAGCCGTTTTGTTCTTTCGAAGACGCTTTAACACTGCAGCACTAGCGCTTTGCTTTCTCTTCATCGTCTGTGCAGCAGTCAGGGTAGCTGAATCCATCATTTTCCCCTCCTTTTCTTGCCATTAATGTATTGTGCCTTTATTCTCGGGTCCACAAACGCATATACAATATCCACCAGAAGCATTACAAGACTAAATACAACAGCCAGGAAAATAACTGATCCCGTTACTACGGTATAATCCCTGTTATTAACCGCTGTGACCATGTAAGAGCCTATACCTGGAATAGAGAACACATTTTCAATTACAACAGATCCGCCAAAAATATGAGCTAAATGGGAACCTGCCACAGTAATAATAGGAATCAATGCATTTGGCAAAGCATGTCCATAGATGACACTTCGCTCTGAAAGACCTTTGGCCCTTGCTGTCACTACATAATCAGATCGGATAACCTCCAGCATACTGGATCTTGACTGTCTGGCCAAACCTGCAATTCCACCAAATGCACTGGCTACACAAGGCAGTATATAATACTGAAAACCACCAATACCGGAAGCTGGAAGAATCCCAAGATTTAGCGCAAAAGTAATAACCAATAACAGCCCCAGCCAGAAGGAGGGCACTGACACGCCCGCGAGAGCGATAATCATGCAGAGCCGATCTCCAATCCCATTTTGATGGACTGCCGCTGTAATTCCCAGCGGAATGCCAACTATCAACATCAAAAGCATCGATACAAACCCGACCAGAGCCGTTCTGGGAAGACGGGCCAGCAATTCTTTGGTTATACTGTTGTTTGTTATGTAAGAAGTACCAAAATCAAAATGAAGAAATACATTCTTCATATAACTGCCCAATTGAATCAGAAAGGGACGATTCAGCCCAAGTGCTTCTCGTTTGGACTGCAGCTCTGCCTCTGTCGCTTCTGCACCAAGTATAATAACAGCCGGATCTCCGGGAACAAAGTACATGATAGTGAAGATGGCAATTGTAACTCCAAGTATTACCGGAATCATCCATAATAATCGTTTTAATATATATTTTTTCATCTTCATAACCTCATATCATTTTAGTTTTAAGCAGTGCAGTACAGCGACATGTTTCACTGTACTGCACCACATTTCACAAGTTATTTATTCCAGACATAACTGCTTGCCGACGGCAAAAGCCACGGTGTACTGTTCATTCCAATATCTGTTACGACATTCCTGCAAACGGTAAATGCCAGGTTGTTATAGATGCCATATACATAAGCATTGTCTTTCATATACTGATGCAGATCGTTAATTGTTTCAGGGCTGTTTGTACTGGTATCAACTGCCAGTACTACAAGCCGCTGTAATTCATCATCATGAGCGAAGTTGGCAGTACCATTTGTAAAGTTTGTGGCGTCCATCTTTCCTCTCCACATACCGATAAGTTCATCGGACGTACCACAGTTATCCAGAAGGATATCCCACTGAGTAGAGTCATTCTTATAAGTATTAAACAAGGTATCTTCATATGGCAGTATCTCAGAATTAATTCCAACCTGAAGCAAATAAGCCTGAAGAATCTGTGCAATTTTATTTCTCATAGGACTGTTATTTGTTACGATACGAAGGCTCAGTTCTCCGTCTGCATATCCGGCCTCTTTTAACAACTCTTTAGCCTTTTCCGGATTGTACTCATAATAATCTTCATTGTTCCATTCTTCCTGGAAATCCGGCAATTCATTACTACCAAATGTCTTGCATAGAACACCGTATCCATTAGATGCGCCATCTACCATACCTTGAGAATCAAAGGCATATAACACTGCCTGCCTTAAGGCTAAATTATCATGAAACGGACTGTTCGTGTCCACATTCAAGAACATCGTCTGGGTCAGGTTATTTACAGTTGTAAATACATTGAATCCTTCTGCGGACTCTCCGCCCTCCATAAAGCGCGCCGCCTCGGTTGCATCGAGGTTATAGACCATATCAATAATTCCAGTCTCCAGCGCAATAGCCATTTGGGAAGCTTCTTTTATAACGGAAAATTCAATGCGGTCCACATTTGCCCGCTGGTTAATATCCTTCGCTGCTTCTTCCGGTGTCTGCCAGTAATCCTCATTCTTTTCTATTACCATAGAGGATCCGGAAACCCAGTCTACAAGCTTATATGGGCCAGTTAATACAGGATTGGTCGCCATATTGTCCGGACTTGCCTCATATTCCTTTTGACTGACAATATAAACGCTCTGCATAATTCTCTCAAAAAGTGTTTTTGCAGTGCTGTTTAAAGTCAGTTCCACGCTGTAATCACCTGTTGCCTTGATACTTTCGATATATTTTGTATTATTATTGTTGTTGGCAATTGCCTTCTCATAACTAAACACTACATCATTAGCTGTTATGTTATTCCCATTCCAGTCACGAACATAGTCAAACAGTTCGATATTCCATGTAGCATCTCCCACTTTTTCCCAACTTTTCGCAATTTCCGGAGCCAATTCACCGCCAACTCCCTGGATCATTCCCAATGCCTGATAAAGTGTAGATTTAATTGTTGCATTTTTACCATTGGAACTTCCTGTTGTATACGGATCCATTGTACCTGGATCAGCTTCGATTCCTACCCGAATCACAGTTTTCCCATCTGCTGTTTTAAATTCCGACCAGTCTTCTGCCGCACTGTTGGAATCAGCACTACCTGTTGACATCGCAACTGTCGACTCTGTTGTTGTCCCCGATGCGGACATATCCGTTCCAGCCTTTTTACCGCACCCCATCACCGTACTGGATATCACCGCCAGCATAAGAACCATTGCCAAACCCCTGTTTTTTCTCATTTTTACCTCTCCTTTTAAAGTATTTAAATACAGCACTCCATGCTCATTCCCTTGTACAGTACCCGTTCGACTGTTCTCAACATCACCTCTTAGCTTATATGCATTTTACCCTACAATCTCCATATATATCAATTCATTTTGAGCAACTTTTCTGATTCCATTTTTGAATTGATGGAAATATTTTGCAATTTATTGCATTACTTTACAAAATATCAAATAGATTATATAATATTTTTAGCAGTCAATCTGAGAACAGCAATTAATCATCTGACTGGTTATAACGATTTATTTTAATGGGGGGATTTACTTAATGGATACAATAGCCATCAAATATTTTATGGAAATTGCAGCAGGTTCTACTTTTTGGGAAGTATCTGAACAGAATAATATTTCACAGTCTTCCGTTTCCAAATCTATTCTTCGTCTGGAAAATGAACTTGGTGTCGATTTATTTAACCGCAAACATCGTGCTGTCTATCTTACTCCGGCTGGAAACTATTTTAATGAGTCTCTGAAAAAACTGGCGCCCGAATTTAATCATGTTTTGGAAGGATTAAAGCAATATGCTGTGAAAAAGATTATTTCCTGTGGCATCACACCCTCGTGGGATATTCTGGATCTGGGTATGCGTCTTCAATCTTCACAGATGCCATCAGAGATAACCTTAAACATGTTAAGGCATATAGATCCCGAACAACTTACTATGGATTTGCGCGAAGGAAAGCTTGACTTTATCATTACACACCGTTCATCCTCTATTGAAAAATATGGGGAAATTACCCAGCTCTGTCATGATCCTCTAATGGCTGTCCTGCCTAAGAATCACCGTCTGGCCGGTAATTCTTTCGTCACCTTTTCAGATTTAATGAATGAAACAATCCTCACAAAATCTGTCCACATTAGCAGAATTATCGATGATATCTGTAATCAGTTGAATCTGGCTCATCCTCCCCGCATCATCACCTTTGATGCCTCTGATATCAGGAGAAACCAGATTATCAGCATGGTAAGCTTTGGCCAAGGAATAACCGTTTACTTTGAAAGTGACATCACCCCTTATAAACTGGATAATTTGCACGTCTACCCCATTCGTGGCTGCCCGGAATTTCCTTTAGTCATTGCTTCAAGAAAGGGACAGGAACTGTCTCCTCAACAGGAAATATTCCGTAAATTTTTATATAACTTAATTAATACAGAACAATCATAAAAAAACGGAAACAGTAAACTTCAAATTACTGTTTCCGTTTTTTATATTCTTTTTCGGAATTAATGCTAGCGCCAAATCTGAATTGTAGTTACTTTCAATATTTGCTAATATTTTTATATAAATCATACAAAGGAGGTATTAAAAATGGCGATAAATTATCCTATAATTTACGAAATTGCATATCAGACCTACGATATTAATGAATTTGGCATGGCCAGTTTTTTTGTTTTGGTTGGAGAAAATCGCGGATTAGTAATTGACTGCGGCTGCGGTTCCTTTGATGCCAGAGGCCTGGTTGAAAAGCTCTGTCCACTCCCCTATGATGTTGTTATTACACATGCTCACGGTGATCATTGCGGTGCCATGTCACAGTGGGATAAGGTATGGCTCCATCCAAGGGAATATGACTTTGCACACAATACTGAACATCTGGTTGACATGCTTCATCAAAATCCTGCGCTATGGCGCGGTGCAATGGAACGTGGAATACATATTCCAATGGCTGATGGAAGCGAATGGAATTACCCTTCTTCTAATATGGGTGCAAAGGAATTCTACGAATTAGACGATTTAAAATTCATGGGCTTTAAAAGAATGCCTCAATTTCTTCCCCTTACAGATGGACAGATTTTTGATCTTGGCGGCGGTCGGGTCGTCGAAACCGTCTATGTTCCGGGACACGGAGCCGGACACTGCGCTTTTATTGATCCCAGTGTCAGAATCCTGTTTTCCGGTGACTGCTGCAACTATAACTTAGGGCTGGGGCGCACCAGTGTAAACACCGCACTAAAGGGACTTCTTAATCTCGCCAGTCACCGTCATAAATTCGACCGTAACTTTAACGGACATACCGCTCCAGGTGCAGATACCGCAGGCTTCAGTATGCCTCCAACCACCCTGGATGACTGTATTGCGGCCTGTCGTTCTATCATTAATGGAACCGCTGAGGTTACAGAGTCCTCAGCAGAAAATTTTAAACGCGCCGTAGTTCATTACGGAGCCGTTCAGGTTGGCTTTAATCCACAAAGGATTATTGACGAAGGTGAAGAACCTGTAGATATTTTATAAAATGAAGCCTGCAAATAAAAAGTCAATAGGAAAATGAAAAATTTTCAAAATTTATTGTT